>ENA-UENT01000073-UENT01000073.1-marine-metagenome-genome-assembly--contig:-NODE-73-length-79974-cov-5.108205_pt1 | contig 79974 bp, 88 predicted proteins | sample MGYA00237879_ERZ529330 | MGnify/ENA primary metagenome ERZ529330 (study PRJEB26372, sample SAMN05368345) | marine metagenome | biome: cultured habitat; feature: ocean water; material: water; isolation... | reverse complement strand
ATTACAAAATTTAATAGGTATTTACGCTTATTCGCTTTTTGCTTGCCTGGGACGCGAAGAACCCGATTTGCGAAGGGGTGATTCAGCTTATTTCAAATAAAATTACATACGTCAGCTACAATCCTAGATTCAAAAATGTTATTAGGCTCCCTCCATTCACCCCATTTCATTTCGTCATCGGTAGAGTTAAAAACTCTGCCCTCGCATACAACTGCCACATGCAGTTTTTGTTTTTGATCCCTTTCAGCTGGAATTACGATTGACTGGCCCGTCTTTCTTGCCCGCGTGAAATCAAGAGTTAGCGCTCCATATCCCCGCACCTCTGCTTCTGCAGTAAACGCAAGCAGGAGACTCGCTGCGACGAATAGAAAGCGTTTCATGGAGCCGATTTATTGAATCTATGTATATTGCAAACCATTTGTATTGGTTGATGCAATTGCTACCGATATTCAATGGCTAAAAATGAATTGCTCCCGTTGATTTGCACTTGGGATCGGCGAGGTCACCTAGCGAAAGGGTGGCTTCGCTTGCCTAGAAAAAAGCCCTCGAATAACGAAACCTGGCCGAGGGCTTCCCCCAACTAAGGCAAAATCATGGCAAATGACACAGGGGAGTTCAGGGTCTTATGCAAGCCAACGAGTGATCACGGTGCCTTCATAGACGTGACCCGAAGCTTCAACAATTGGCTTGGTCTCTGGGTTCGTGAAGATGTTGTAGAGGACGTCCTCGGGTCCTTGAAACATCACTGTCGCTCTTTGGGGGTCATCCTTGCAGACGCCAATAAAGAAGGTCTTGACGCCCATCTCGGCAAACATCGCTTGCTGCTCAGGAGCATTCATATGTGCGCGATATTCCTCAAACGTGTTGCTGAGCTTGAAGTCCAGAACAGTTGTCTCAGCCATGGTTTGAATGGTTCTAGTTCGCAATAGAACTGTTTTAACCAGCTTCAGGTGCCCTGCCCACTTCCTTCTGCCAGGTGGGGGCGCAGAGCTTGCAGAGCTTCTTTAGGTGCTGCCCCTGCTGCAGCTGCTTCTGCCTGAGGTTGCAACCCAACATCATGTGGCAAGTCTGACAGTTGTCAGGGAGAAGGAGGCAGCCCTAAGCTTCCCCTCAGCTACGGCAAGAAAGACCCCTGGTGCAGCTCTCAACTCCAGGGGCTGAGCTCTCCTCGCCAACTCCAAGTTGATGCACCTGTGTGACCAGGCTGCGATCGGCAGGCACGGGATTCATGACCAGGTGCAACTCGCAGGCCAACCCGCCTCAGTAGCAAGTGATGCGTCAGGCCATTGGTACCAGGGTCACGATTGCACTGCTCGCAGTTGATTTGCAGCCTCTAAGAGCGGTGTCGTCACCTCTGTGCAGGGGGTGGCTTCGCTTGGCTAATCGCAGACAGGGTGATCCGGCCAGCCGTCGGAACAGATCACCCGAGCCGTAGTCCGCCCCACATATGGCCGACTCGTCTCATCTCCACCGATAGCCAAGAGAGAGAACTGCGTCATCCCGCTTCAGGAGCCCAGCCCACTTCCTTTTGCCAGGTGGGTCGTTTTCTATCTGCCGTGAGTGTCCCCCGCTCGCCAGACTTCGCCCCATGGCGAATAAGGACCGCAGCTTTCACGAAGCGCCAGTAAAGCCCGGTGGTGAGGGTTGGCTCTACTCCGAACAGCATCAAAAGCTTTGTCACTTCAAACCCTCCATGGCCACGGTCCACGAGCAGTGGGACGAGGTCCGCACCTTCAGCTGGATCCCGCCACGCTCACCCGTCCCGATGACCCAGCGGCGGTTGCTGCGGCACAACGCGATTGAGGCTTGGCAGACGATGCAGAAGACGGGCTGGAGGCGCTGCCCGCCGCCCGTGCATTAACTCGCGCATACCAGGGATTGAATGGAGGTTTCGACCTCCGACTTCAAGGGCTCAACCCACCCTCGCCAGATGAAAGGCGGTTGAGTAAGGGAACGAAAACCCCGTCTCCATAACACTTAGCTCTTGTTCTGCCGAGTAAAGAGTTCTTGTGATGCGGCAGTTGTTTTCACCGTCGCAAACCATGAATTGGCCGTCCTCGGTTTTTTGGATCGAGGCGCCGCGAGGTGTCTCAACGATGAGGTTTGATTTCGCCATGGATGAAGCCTCGACATACATGTGATGGCTCAGCTCAGCTCGTTCTGACGTATCCAAGAGCACCGACTTTGCAAACAGAATGATGCCCGCTGTCTTAGGGGTAAGACACGCTGGAGGCGCTGCCCACCTCCTATCAGGTGAGCAGACACCTGCCTAAATCCATGGAACACTCAGCCATCGCTTGAGATCAGATGGCCAGCTTTGATAAGTCCACACCGTTCATGTTGCTGGCGCGAATCCACGTCAAGCCAGGTTGTGTTGACCAGTACCTCGAGCTCGCCCGCGTCACCGACGAGGCCGTTCAGACATCTGAGCCAGGAATGATTCACCACACCTTTGATCAGGATCCAGAAGATCCCCAGGCATTCGTGTAGTCAGAGGTCTACGCCAACGATGAGGCGTTCAGTGCCCATGTTTCCAACCCTCCAGTTCAGGAGTATCTGCAAAAGCATGTGGAGCTTGGAGATGGGTTCAGCGTTGAGGTCTACGGCACGGTTGGTGATGAATGCCGACAGTTAATGGAGTCGTTTGGACTTCCGCTCAAGATCTATGAAACCAAGCTCGGCTACAGCAGGGTTTAAGGGTGCTGGGTCCGATGCCGGCCACCCGTGCGGTGATTAGCGAATAACCATCTTCTGAACAGGGCAGTGTTCATTCGCCATCTGTCTTAGCACCGCAGCTACTCCCTGAGTATTGCGGAATGCTTGGTAGATAGCCAATTGGTTGTTCAGGTCTTGGCAGCTCTTGCTTTTGGGATCCATTTGATCAGTTCAGAGAACTGACCTAACGCTGGCCTTGGTTTGCCCGCAATTGAAGTGTGATCTGGCACCAATTGCTGACTCCTCCAGTTGCTGGATTTCCCCCGTTGAGTGAAGACCGGCTGGGTCCGGTGCAGGCCGCCAGTGCGGTGATTCAGAACTTCCTTGGGTAAGGGGGATTTCCTGCCATCTCAACGTTGATCTCTCTGCAAATGTTCATCCACGCCCCCAATCCAAAGTTCACGCCATTAGGGCCATCGATAAATTCCTGAAACTCCTCCGCTGTGATTCCTTCACGGACTTCCCAGATGCAGAAGGCAGGGCCTTCAGGGCCAACGGGACAGAACGAATGGTTGTAGAACCCAGCTTCTAGGTTTTTGGCTACCGCCTCATCCCAGCCACCACCTGGAGCCATGGCTGCTTGGTCCGTCTCCCACCACTGCTGAGCTTTGCCTGCGCGGAACTCATGGTGAACGTGGAAGAACTTGGATGCCATGGAGAGGTAGCCATTCGGCACATCTTGGGTTGAAGGCTCAGCCTTCGTTGTCGCTTGCAGCACTCCGCATCAGGCGACCTCCGCTGTGGCGTTCAGGATCCGGCGCACCTTGCTCGACGTGATGCCCCTAAGCAGACCCCTGATTGGCCTCGAATTGCTTAGTAGGCAATGGGCCATTGGCACAATCACCCTTACCTGACCAGCCTCAAACCGGACACTTAAAAACGCTGAGCCGGCGCCCCTCATCCGTTTGAACGTGCCCTGACTGGACGCAACCCAGCTCTGCTGGCGGCAGCCGAGACCCGATGTGGGTCGTGAAACGCTCGGTGCTCTTCGCCCCAGTCGCCAACACCAGCGCACAAGCAGCGAGTGAGAGGAGAGCCGTAAGCAGCACTCGCATCCGCAGGCGATCACAAGGAATTCCAGTCTGCTCAGTAAACCCATCGGTGGTGGGCCCCAGAGAAAAAATGCCTTCTTAGGCTTGGCTGGGGGGAGCGAGCCGATGGACAACACCACAGAGCCGGTTGGTCATCTCAGCGCAATCATCGGGGTCGGCCTGTTGCTGATTGGCATCGTTGTTTTTGGGGTGGTCCAACAGAAAGCCTGGAGCCATCAAGCGGAACTAACCCAAAGATTTGAAGTTTGCATGAAGAGCGCACCCTTCAAACAGGCTCTAAAGGTGCCGCGGCCAGAGGCTGTGCTCACGGACGAGCAAGTCCAGAACCACTTTGACGCCTTTGATCAGCTGCTCAAAGAAACAGGTTTACCGCCGATCTGGAATGGCCAAACCTTGGTGCCCTGGAAGGAGTTCCACAAAAACTCGATTGAATTTGCGAGCCAATGCCATAGCCAGCTGGGCATCGATGAGCCTCAACAACAACTGAAGGGCACCTATGCCAAACCCGTCTGGGATCCCAACTCTCCCGTCTGGCGGCAGGCTGATTGATGAGCACGCGTCGATTCAAAGAGCTCTACCTGCAAGCCACCGGTGATCCCTGCTGCTTTTCATTTGTGACCTACACACCACAAACCAGAGAACAAATGCTGGCTTGTGGGGATCTGGATGAAAGCGAAGAATATTTCAATCCAGTGATTTTCGATTTTCTGTTGTTCGCCTCAGAGGCTGCCCTTGGAGCACCAGCCGGCAACCCATTCCCCATCACCTACGACGACGTTTCGATCGTCACATCAAGGCAAAGAGGCTCAGGCGTTCAGCACGAATACCTGATCAGACTCTCAGACCACGACTGGAATGATGCAAAACAGTCTGCAGTGGATCAACTCCAAGAGGTGTTATCGAGTGCGCAATGGAATGGAGCTCGGCTCACGGATCAGCGCGATTGAAACAGCATCAAACCGCCGAGGGACAGCCGGGTCCTCTAGCTTACCTACTTCAACACCCCTTCCCATGATCCCAGAGCCCCACGAGCCCTTTGACATCAACCGCAAAGACGACTCGATTTTCCTGCTGGGTTCCATGTTTACGGTGATCTTCCTCTTCCTGCTCTAAAGAGAAAAGACTCCACCTCTGCACCAATCAAAAGCACCTGATCGAATCGAACAGGTGCTTTTTTGTTATTGATTTGATACTAAATAACCGTTAGTTAGAAACTCAATCTCAGCGGCGCGGCAGGCTCACTTGATACATCGTGCCGTCAGCCGGTTTCCACTGCACAAGGTGAAGCCGGTCGATCTTGTTGTTGTCCAAACAGTCCCAGATTGTGGCTCCAGACAGTGTTGCCATCGACCACACATCGCCCTGACTCTTCATCTGCTTGCGGTTGCGATCTTTCCACTCCGTCCAGTTGATTTTTGGGTATGAGCCAACCTGCTCACTCAGAATCACCACCGTGAATTCCACCGAACGCAAACCAAAACCGGCCGGAACTCTAAGTTGTTGAACCGGAATTCCCTGGCTCAGCCCACGGGTTTGCGCCAGATCCGCCACACCAGCCAGCCCGTCACCCCGAACCAGAGGAACGCCACAGCCGAAAGGATCGGCACGACGATCAGATAGCTCCACACCCCCAGAGCCACCCAGGCGAGCAGAGACGTGATCAACGCCTTCTGAAAGTTGTTGGCCTTGGCGAGATGTTGCTGAAAAAGAGATCTCACGCTTTTGCTCGATGCTCCATTCCTTCCTCTAGCCACGGATGCCCTCAGCGACCGCAACGCTGAAGCCCTCCTGGGTCCAGAGGCGGAGGGAATAACGCGAACCATGCAGCCATGCCACGGCCCCGTCCGGAGCCATGGTCACGTTCGCCAGTCCGCCGCCAAGTCCTAAACCCGCTGCCTTCAAGACAGCCTCCTTCGCCGTCCAGGCCTGAATCAGCGTCCAATGCTCCAGGCAGTCCGTCGCTTCAGCGGCCGAGGCAAACATGCGCCGCGTAAGGAGGTCAGATGCCACACGCAACGGCCGGTCCAGCGCCTCCACATCAATGCCAATCGGATCTGGCCCCACCACGCCGATGCTGAGGGATCCGGTGTTGGAAATGCTGTGGTGCAGCGGGGAATTGCGCAGCTGCGGCTTGCCGTAGATCGTGCGGCCGATGTCATCCGCCGCAACCATCTGGCCTGCATCGGCGAACAGCCGGCAGGTGAGGCTGTCGCTCAAGGCCCGCTGCTCAGCGCGCGTTGGGGGCTGAGCGAGATGGGCCACCAACACCCGACGTTGCGTGCTGGGGATCGACCACCAGGACCAATCGGCATCAAAGCTCAATCCTGAACAGGCGGCACGGGCACCGGCGGCAGGGGCGGCAAAGCTGGCGGCGGCATCACCGATGGGGCTGGCTCATCCAGCAGAACCTCGGCGGGGTTGAGCATCGGCTCATCGAGCACAATCGGCGGCGGCAGATCGGGGGGCAACGGCACAAACAGCTGCGGCTCTGTCCAGTTGTCATCGGAGCTGGCATCTGGGCTGTCATCGGAACCGAGTTCAGCCGGCTCCGGCTCCCGGATCACAGCCTTTGGCTCGCGCAACACCAAAGGATCCGCCGTGATCGGGGGTTCCCTCAGGGGTGCACGGTCCAGATCGACGCTGCGGTCGTTGGCATCCGCGGGCAAACCCGGCTTGGTGAGGTTGTTAGCGGGCCCCCAGATCATCCGGGCAAGGGGTTCCACGCCCTGTTCCATCACCCGGTTCAAGCCCGCCAGAGCGCGATCGGCGAGGTGATTGCCGAAGGACGACACACAGTCGAGCGGGCCATCGCAACCTTCATTCAGCGCCAGCTTGGGCGTCAGCGCCGCGATCAGATTGCCCTGCAGGGGGATCTGGCGGGGGCTCAACCGCAGCAGGTAGGGCACATGCACAAAGCTGGTGGCACCGCCGCTGATCCAGTTGGCGTCTTCTTCGGTGAAGCCCTTCACCCCAGGGATGATCAAACGACTCTTCGAGGCATGGTCAGGCATGTAGGCCGCCAGATAGCCCCGACGACGGGCGAGGTCTTTGGTCTGCTCGAGGGTGAGGCCATCACGGCTCATCAGCACTTCCATGTGGCCGTCCTGACGCAGACCCATCACCATGCGGATCCGCGGCAGGTAGTAGCGGATGCGCTGGCCCATGCTGATGCTGTAGGCCCCCTTGTAGCTCTCCGGCGGAGCCTCGATGTCGTTGTAAAGGCTGTGCAGGCCGCCGATGAAGGTGTCGTAGGTGCGGCTGCGCTCATCGGTCAGCTCCCCGTAGCCGAAATCAATGCTGCCGTCGTGGCGGATGCCGACGAAGGCCCGTTGGCGTGAAGCCGAGCGGTTACGCCCGCGCCAGACCTGCTTGCCGAATTTGAGATCCCCCAGGGGGACCGTGATCTCCCGGCCATCGTCGTCCACATGGCGTTCGTACATCGGGCCGGACACGTAAGCCAGAGCAGCGCTGTCCTGGTAGGCGTCCTGTTCGCGATCCCAACCCTCCAGCAGCCCGAAGCGCACCCGCCGTGGATCGAGGTCCAACGCGTAGACCTCATCGTCGGGGATGTAGCGGAATGGCTTGGCATCCCGGCCGCGCTGCTGCGCCGAACGGCCAGCTTGCTCCTGCAGCTCGGAGCGCTCAGGTGCCACAGGCGCCAAGGCGATCAGGCCGCCGAACACCACAAACGGCATGGCCAGCAAGAGCCAGCGCTTGGGCAGACAGATCCTGCGCTTGGGCCGGAGTCTGGGTCGCGGCGCAGCAGGCTGAGTCACGCGACCCTTCGCTCTCGGTTGTTGGGGGTTGGGTCGAACCAAGGAACGATGGAGCCTTCGGCCACCAGCCATTGCTGGTAACGCTCGCCGCAGTCATGGCCTCCCGTCAACTGCCCGAATGAAGGAATCACCAGACGTGGCCCCTCCGGATCAAAGGCGAAGCAGGGCAAACGCAGCTGGTCGGAACGGCTGCGAATCCGGGTGGTGGGGTGCAGGTGACCGCACACGTTCAACAGCCCTGGCTCCGGCACCCGTTCGGGCATGTGGCTCAACCAGAGATGGCCCAGACGCTGAGAAGGCTGCTGGGGCAAACCTTCAATCCAGCTGTCCTGGTCATGGTTGCCACCGATCAGCACCACCGGGCAACCACAGAGATCGGGCAGCGCCAGCAGGGTTTCGCGCAGGGGAGCGGTGATACCGATCCGGGCATGAACAAGATCACCCAGCACGAACAAGCGCTGCGGTGACCACGCATGGCAGAGCTCCAGCAGCGGATTCAGGGTGCCTTGATCCCCATCGCTGGGCATGGGGATGCCGTGGGCCTGGAACACCTCGGCCTTGCCGAGATGCAGGTCGGCCACGAACAGCTCCCGCCCCTCAGCCCGCCACAGGGCCCGCTGGGGCAAGAACGTGAGTGGGCTGTCGCCCCAGGACCACTCCAATGCGGTCATGAACGGTGCAGCAGATCGCAGATCTGTAGCGCTGGCTGCATTGGATGGCTGACGTCGTGCCGCAAGCTTCGGGGGCCTCCAGAAGACTCATTGTGGCGCGGAGCAATGGCCTCCACCAGGTCGCGGGTTCAACCCTGCGCACGCTCGAACAACGCTTGAGCCTGCTGGAAGAGGAAGGCCGTTTCGAATGTGCCTACGCCCTGAGGATGGAAGTGGCCGACTGGCTGCTTGGGGCCAGGGATGCCAACCTGAGCGCTCCATCGTTGTCCTGACCCTTCCATGACCATTGCCCTGCTGATCGCGCTGGCGGGTTCCCTGGCGGCAATGGCCGTGATCGTGCGTCGTCTGGAACAGCGCTGATGCGAAGGGTCCGGCGCTGGTCCGTCGTCCTCGCGCTGGCCTGCTTCGGCAGCGCACTGCCCCTTCAGGCCAATCAACTGAAGGTGGGGATCAGTGGATCGGCCCCCTTCGTGATCAAGAACGGCGATCAGCTCAGCGGCATCAGCCTCGAGATCTGGCGGCACGTCGCCGAAGACAACAACCTCAGCTACGAGCTGATTCAGCAGCCATCACCCAAAGCCGGGATTGAGGCGGTGGATGACGGTGAGATCGACGTGCTGGTGGGCCCGATCAGCATTACGCCACGCCGCTTGGCCATGCCGGACGTTGACTTCACCCAGCCCTACTACCTGGGCAAGGCTGGGGTGGTGCTGCCGATCCGTCCGCCATCGATCCTGAGCCGCGTTCAGGTGTTCTTCGGCTGGGCGGTGATCTCCTCTGTGCTGGTGCTGATCACCGTGCTGTTGGTGGTCGGCAGCCTGATCTGGCTGGCCGAACGCAACCGAAACAGTGATCAGTTTCCGCGGGACTGGCTGCCGGGCATCAGCAGCGGCATGTGGTTCGCCCTGGTGACCTTGACGACCGTGGGCTACGGCGACAAGGCGCCGATCACACGAACCGGCCGGGGCATCACCGGCGCCTGGATGGTGATCTCCCTGATCGCAGTGTCGTCCCTCACCGCCAGCCTCGCCTCGGCGTTCACCCTGTTCCTCTCCGGTGCCACCGAAACGGCCATCAGCGCTCCTGAGCAACTGAACGGAAGGCGGGTTTCTGTGGTGGAAGGCACCAGTGGCATGGAGCTGGCCCAACGCGGCGACATGCGAATTGTTGGCGCAGCCACCCTCAAGAGCGCCATTCAGCTGTTGGTTGATCAGCAGGCCGATGCCTTGATCTTTGATCGTCCGGCCATTCGCTACCACCTCAAAAACAATCCCGATCTCCCCCTGCGCCTCGCCCCCTTCACCCTGTCGGAGGAGACGTATGGCTTCGTGATCAAACCGGACAGCCCACTGCGCACGCCCATGGACGTCTCCATCCTCAAATTGCAACGGCAGGGGAAGGTTGAAGCCATTGCCAACCGGCTGCTGGATTGAGGCCAAGCCTCAGCCCACTCAGCCCAGAGGGCGATGGCGACGCAGGGCCTCCTCCAAGAGATAGGCGGCCAAATTGCCGCAACTGCGCCCCTCGGCGAGGGCATGGCGTTTGAGGTCATCCATCACACCGCGGGGCAGGGTGACATTGATGCGCTCAGAACCGGCCGCATCCGCCACCGCAGCCGTGCTGGGAGCCGCGGCTTGCCCCTCGATCCGCTGCTGCAACTCCTGAACCAGATCCTGAAGGAGAGGCACGATTTCGTGAAAATATAATCACAATACATAAACGATATCGTGCTGGACAAGATTGCGTATTGTTGGTCACACTTTTTGAGGCGCCATGCAACCCCTGCCGCTGAAGCTTGCTCCCGGCAGTGATCTGCGCCTCAGCCTCGAAGAACTGGCCCAACGGGACGGCATCAGCGGCTTTGTTCTCGGTGTGGTCGGCAACCTCACCAAGGCGTCATTTCAGTGCCCCGGCCAGGCCGAGCCCACCGTGCTGGAGGGCGACCTCGAAGTCATCACCCTCAATGGAACCTTTTCCCCTGAGGGCGTGCACCTGCACCTGAGCCTCTCGGATGGAGCCTGCCAGGTGTGGGGCGGCCACCTGGAGCCCGGCACCATCGTGCAGAAGGGCGTCGACCTCCTGATTGGCGTGCTGGAGCAACGCGAAGGCCGCCCCGCGCGCCAAACCGCAGCAGCAGCACCAAGGATCGAGATCGCCGTGCTGCCGGGTTGCCCCTGGTGCAGCCGCGCCCTGCGCATCCTGAGAACCCTGGATCTGCCCCACACCGTCACCACCGTCAACGACGACGCAGCCTTCCACGCCGTGCAGCAGCGCAGTGGAATGACCACCTTCCCCCAGGTGTTCCTCGACGGATCCGCGATTGGTGGCTACGACAACCTCGCCGCCATGCAAGCCGCCGGTGAACTCGACGCCCTCCGCTGATCAGCCGGAGCTGAAGCCTCAGGAACAGCCAAAGTTCTGGTCGCTGAAACCCTGGTGGTGCCAGCCCTGGTCCATCGTGTCCACGGGAGTGCTGTTGGTCGGCGGATCCTGGACAGTGCTGCATCGCCTCTGGATCAGCCTTCCGCTGGCCCTGGGTGTGTTGGCCTGGTGGCTGCTGTTTCTGGTGCTCGTCCCCGCCGCCTACCGGTCGGCAGCGGAGGCGAACCAATGACGTCCTCGCCCTTTCGCCGCATCGACCAGCAGCTGTTCGCCCAGGTTTCCGCCGAGGCCCGGCAGCACCCCCGCCTGCGCCTGAACCACAATTTCCACCGGGAGCAGGATTCGGTTCAGCGCTTCCTCAACGTGCTACAGCCCGGCACCTATGTGCGGCCCCACCGCCACCGGCGCAACGGTTCCGGCACAGGCTTCGAATGTTTCCTGGTGCTGCAGGGCGCCATCGGACTGCTGCTGTTCAACAGCGAGGGCGAGATCCAGGAGCAGCTCCATCTCAGCGCCAAGGGGCCCACCCACGGCATCGAGATTGCAGAAGATCAGTTCCACACCCTGGTGGCCCTGGAGGCCGACAGCGTGATTTTCGAGCTGAAACAGGGGCCCTACCAGCCCGCTCAAGACAAGGACTTCCTCAACGGCTTCCCTCAGGAGGGAAAACCAGAAGCCACCAGGCAGGAGGCGCAGTGGCGTGAGCTGCTCTCAGAATCAGGCCTGGCGTGAGGCTTCACGGGAGCGCTGCTTCTCATCCAGCAATTCCCCTTCCAGCTGCTCGATCAAACGACTCACCAACGCCTGAAATTCCGGCTGGCAACCACGAAACGCCGCTTTGTGACGGATCGGCTCGTTGCGCATGCGGAGATCCGTGAGCATCAGCTGCAGCGAATCGATCCGGGCGTTGGAAGTCATGAACTGCGTCGGCGTTCCAAAAGGAGGTTATGACGCAGCTGCTTCAAAGCTCCAGCTCCCGCAGCAGACTGTTTTGCGTCTCCCGGCCGAGGACGGCATGGGCCGCCATGGCACCACTCGCCGCAACGGGTGGAATGCCGATCCCGGGGAAGGTGCTGGCACCACACAGCCAGAAATTGGCCAGGGGCGTCGTCACGCCCGGGAAGAGACCTTCAGCTGCTGAAAGGGCAGGGCCATAGCTGCCCTGATGAACATTGAGGAAATGGCTGTGGGTCAGCGGCGTTCCCTCCATGATCAGCTCACAGCGGTCGCGGATGTCGGGAATACGGCGTTCCAGCACCCGCCAGAACACAGCACATCGCTCCTGTTTTCTCTGCTGATACGCCGCACTGTCGCGCTCCAGATCAACCCAGAGCTCCCAGGGTTCGCTGGCCGGTGTGTAGGCATGCAGCACATGGCGACCGGCCGGCGCCATCGAGGAATCCAACACCGACGGAATCGACAACACCACGGCATTGCGCTCGGCGTCGATCCCACGCTCCCAGTCATCCACCCAGACGGTGTGGATCGGCAGATTCTCCAGCCCCGTGGCATCAAAGCCCAGATGCAGATGCAGGAAGCCGTTGCAGGCCGGCGTGGCCTGGCGCTGACGCTGCCACTTCGGCGCCACGGACTCCGGCAGCAGAGCAAGGGTGGACCAGATGTCGGCATTGCAGATCACATATCGCGCTGCAATCTGCGTTCCATCCGCCAGTGTCACCCCTACGACGCGATCCCCCTCCACCCGCAGCTGTTGCACCGCCGTGCCGGTGTGCAGGCTGCCGCCGTGGGCCTTCAGGCCACGCACCAGGGCCTCGACCACAGCAGCACTGCCGCCAACGGGGTAATCGAGATGGGCTTCCGGTTCAAACCACTGGCCGAACAGGGTGGCCATGGCCGCCGCGTTGGTGTCACCCATCGGCATGCCGCTGATCAGGAAGGAGAGCAGATCCACCCAATGGCGCAGGAAGGGATCGCTGAGGTAACGATCCACCAAGGGGCCGAAGGACCCGGAGAGGTGCCGCATTGCCGCGAGATGCGGCAACAGGCGCCCACCACGCTTCAGCAGCTGCGCCATGCCATCCACCCCAGGGCGCAGGGCCAGCAGGGGCAGAGCATCGGCGGCGGCGGCAATCGGTTGCAGCGCATCCACAAATCGCCGCCATTCGGCGGCCACTGCGGGGCCACGCAAACCGCGAACCACCGCTTCGAAATCGTCATGGCCCACGGCGATGCGCAAATCCCCTTCCGGCAACAGCACATCCCAAGTGCGATAGGGGATCACCTCCAGGGTCTGCCCCAGGGCACGCAACACCTGAGCCAATGGATTGCTGCTGGGCCAGCGCCCCAGACCACTCCACAGGGATGGACCGGACTCAAAGTGATATCCCTGGCGTTGAAAGCCATGGGCGGCTCCACCGGGTTGGTGGTGGGCCTCCAGCACCAGCACCTCGCGGCCGGCGCGGGCACACAACCCTGCGGCACACAGTCCACCGATGCCGCTGCCGATCACCAGAACGTCGACGTCGCTTCTGATCATCCGTTGAGCGTCCGCGCCATCATTGTGGTCATTGGCGCAAGACGATGCGCGCTCGACTGCTGCTTCCCCTGCTGATCCTGGCCTTGGCCTGGGGGCAGGAGCTGATCGACCAGCTGCTCTTTGCGGGGCAGTGGAACCTGCCGATGGGCCCGGATCAACCCTGGTGGGGTGTCCTGACCGCCCCGTTCAGCCATGCCGGCTTCGGGCATCTGATCTCCAACAGCCTGGCGTTTCTGCCCCTGAGCTGGCTGGTGCTCAGCCGGGGGATGCGCGATTACCTGAGCGTCTGGCTGTCGGTGCTGGTGATCAACATTCCCGTGGCCCTGTTCTGGCCTTCCCGCAGCCATGGACTCTCGGGCGTGGTGTACGGACTGCTGGGCTACTTGCTGCTGATCGGTTGGCTGGAACGTCGCATCCTCTCGATCGTGCTCGGGCTTGTGGCGTTCTGGCTCTACGGCTCAGCCCTGATCGCTCTGATTCCTGGTGTTTCGCCGGCAGGCGTCAGCTGGATCGGCCACAGCGCAGGCTTCATCGGCGGCTTGGTGGCGGCCCTGGCGGTGTATTGCGAGCCCACCACTCATTGAAGACAGCCAGTTGAAACACCCAGTTGAAAACGGGACAGTTGAAGACAGCCGATTGAGCTCAGCCCTAAGACAGAACCTCGTCCAGAAATGCCAAGGGGCGTTCCATGGTGGCGGAGTAGCCGAGCAGGCTTTGATCGCGGTGGCAGTAGATCACGCTGTCATCGGCATCGAGCAGCACAGTGGCGCCGCGCTGGGTGATGTGGTCGTCACAGGGCACATACGTGCGCCAGTTGCGGAGCACTTCATTCATGTTGCGCAGACGCTTGGTGGCGAGCTCGAACGGTCGCTGGAACCCGGCACCACCGGCTCGGCGAAACAGAGCACCCCGGAAGCGCGGCAGAGGAAAGGCTTCAACCCACTCCTCGTCGTCGAAGATCTGGGCAGCGGAGCGATCTCCGGTGTAGCCGCGCAGCACCTCGCGCAGGGTGCCCGGCGAACCCACACCAGCGCACATCAGCAGAAAACCAGGCCAGGGACCACCGGGAAGCTTCAAGCCGGCCTCCAACCCCAGGGCCTGATGCAACAGCGGTGATGGATCAGCAATCAGCTGCTGCAGGGGAAACACAGTGAAAGCAGCGAAGCGCTCAGCGCTGGCGGCGTTGCCAATGCCGAACAGCTGAACCTTGACCCCTGCTGCTGCCAACTGGGGAAGCCTTGGCACCAGCGCCTGGGCGTATTCGATCGAGTCGAAATCCCCCAACTGACCCAACACAACAACAAGGCGCTTGCAGCCGCTTTCCATGCCGGCAACTCCGGCCAGCCGTTGCAGCAGTGGTTCTAAGGGAATCATCCCGACAGGCTGACATTCCACAGCCGAGAACGTGGATGGCGCTTGAGCGCCGCCTGAGAGACTCAAACCAGAGGAAGGAGGCAGGTGGGCAAGAAATCTGGCTTCACAAGTGCCGAGATTGAGGAGATCAAGCGTCTCTATCTGCAGGAAGGGCGATCGATCCTCCAGATCCCCAAGATCCTGGGCAAAGGCAGTGAAAACTCCGTGCGCAACGCCCTGCACAAGGCCCGGGTCAAGCATGCCCCGGAGGAACGCACGAAGCTGGAGCGCTTCAAGCCAGAGCAAGTTTTTGGCAACATCACCCTGTTAAAGCGACTCAAAAAAGCGAAAAAACTGAAATTCCATGCTCGCTGCTCCTGCGGCTACGAATTTGATGTGGACCCATTCCGGCTGACGCTGCCGCAACACCACAAAGACAGGATTGCTGCATGCCAACGCTGCAGCAATCCGCAAACCTGACTGCAGCCGACTTGACGGCATAACGCTGCAGAATCGGCACAATGGCGCGATGAGACTTCTGATCACAGTCCTGATCGCGTCCAGTGCTTTGGCCTGGCCGGCAAAGAGTGCGGAACCGATCCCCCTCGTGGTGGTTCCCTTCAATGCCGCATGGGGGTCGCGACGTCTTCCCGTTCAGCCCGCAGCGTTGTTGCCGCCACCTCCAATCCCTGGTCCGACTCCAGCCAGCAAACCCGACGCTGAACCAAGGCCGCAACGCCAACGCTGGTGCCGGGGTGGCTGCTGAACGGGACCAGCTGCTGAACACTGTCGCTGTCACATGGAAGCGTTCTGTGTAAACCGAAAGGAGAAGCACCCCCTTCGGGCCCTAACGATGCGAAACGCGGCGCTGTTGATGGCCAGCCTCCTTCTGGGATCCGTGGCTCTTGCAGGTGGCAAGCGGGCCACAGCCCAAGGGCCGTCCGAGCAGTTCGCCACCGCTGAGGCGATGCGGGTGATCCCGAAAGGGGCAACGATCACCAACACCACCTGCAAAAGCATTGATGTGGGAGCCAGCAGCCGCTATCAGTGCAGCATCACTTACAGCCCCTGAGCTGATCGATGAAAGCCTGGTGTGCTGCGTGTTGGAGCCTGATCCTGTTGGGGATCCCGGCTGCGGGGCGCGCCGAATTTGATCAGTGTCGCCTGATCGATCAGGTTCTGAATCGCCTGGGCAACGCCATGGCCATCAACCGTTTGATCATTGCGGAAGGAAAGGACAGCACGGCTGTCGCTGCGGCAAGTGATGCTCTGGCCGAACAGAACGAGAGCTACCGGCGCACCAAGCGCCAACGCGCCAAAGCCGGCTGCGATGGCTGGCAACGGGACTGACTGGCTGGCTGTATGTCTCACTGGCTCACGCCAGGCAAGCTGGTGAAGCGCTGATCGAGAGACCTTGGCCGTCACCGTCTGCCAGAACTGCGGAAGCCGCCGGTTTCGTTCCGACCGATCCATGGCCGGTCGGCTGGTCTGTCAAGACTGCGGCACTCCAGCTGGAAGCCGAGCTATCCGTGCAACGCCCCGGAGCACCCGACGAAACAACGGAAAGCTCTGGTTAGTGATCCTGCTGGTGGCGGTGATCGTGTTGGTGGTGATCACGTCGTAAGCAGCTGCACCACCTCGGCCGTGTTCGCCGACAGCGGCTTGGACGCCAGCTGTTCGATGGCCTCGCGCATGACCTTTTGGCGCTCAGGTCCGTAACTGGCGCAGCGACTGAACACCTTGGCCATCCGTGATGCGGTGATCGGATTGCGGGAATCGACCGCTGCAATCTGCTCCGCCATGAATCGGTAACCACTGCCGTCGATGGCATGGAACGCCTGCACATTGGCGGTGAATCCACCAAGTACGGCGCGGAGGGAATTGGGCGCAAGGGGGTCGAAACGCGGATGCTCCAAAAGCTGCTGCACCCGCTCCAGAGCGTTGGACCTGGGGGCCGATGCTTCCATGGCAAACCATGCGTCAAGGATCACGGGCTTGTCTTGCCAACGCTCGTAAAACAGCGCCATCGCCTGCTCACGCTCAGCACGCTCAAGCGGCAGCAACGCCCGCAGCGCTCCCCGCGCCAGGGTCATCGAAGGGCCAGAAACCGCTGCCAACGCTTCCGCCTGAACCGTGGTGTGGCCCGCTGCAGCAAGCCAGCGCCAGGCCAATGCCGTGAGGGCACGGCCGCCCTGACCAGCCGGCCAAGCCAGGGTCCAGTCAGCCCGGGCCAACTCCAGCAGGCGACGCAGGGACGTCTGCAATTGAACGCCCATCTCCTGGGTCCATGCCCGGAAGGCTTGATCCAGCGCCAGCGGATCCACCGGGGATTGCAACGCCTCCAGTTCCGCCATGCCGGGCAGCGCCAGCAGCGCCGCCAGATCCATGCCATCACCACCGTCGTAGGCGCAGATCCGCTGATCGAGGGCCTGGATCAGCGCCGCTTCCACGGCAGGCTTCGGCTGGTTGTCAGCCCGCGCCAACAGCACCTGGCGTGCCAGGCGCTGGGCCGCATCCCAGCGGCAGAACGGGTCATCATCAGACGCCAACAGCTGCAGGCACTCCTCCAGCGGCTGCTCGAGACGCACGTGCACCGGCGCCGAGAAGCGGCGCAGCATCGAAAGGGCAGGGGGGGTGTCGCCGGGCTGGCCCTGCAGGGTGATGCTGGCGCGCTCAGCCTCCATCACCAGCAGCTGCTCCTCACCAACACGGCCTTGCTTCCCCACCAGGGCCATAGCAACCGGCAGCACCAGGGGCTGTTTGTCCGCCTGCCCCGGCGTCGGAGGCGTCGCCTGGTGCAAGTCCACCGTGAGCTCACCCGATTCGGGGTTCCACTGCCGATCAATGCTGAGTTCCGGGGTTCCTGCCTGGTGATACCAGCGCTTGAAGCGATCCAGATCAAAGCCCAGTGGCTCGCCCTGGCTGGTGGCGCCATCAGCGATCGCCTGAACAAAGTCTTCCGTCGTGGCGGCCGTGCCATCGAAACGTTGCACGTAAACCTCCATTCCCTTCATGAACCGCTCGGGTCCCAGCAGGGTGCGCAGCATGCGGATCAATTCCGCACCTTTTTCATAGATGGTTGTTGTGTAGAAGTTATCGATCGCCTGGTATTCCGCTGGCTTTACCGGGTGCGCCGTGGGGCCAGCGTCCTCACGAAATTGGGTGTTGCGCAACATCGCCACATCCTCAATGCGCTTCACCGCCTCCGAATGCAGATCTGCGGTGAAGCATTGATCACGGAAAACCGTCAGGCCTTCTTTGAGCGACAGCTGGAACCAATCCCGGCAGGTGATGCGATTTCCACTCCAGTTGTGAAAGTATTCATGGGCAATCACACTTTCGATGCGTTCAAGCTCAGCATCAGTGGCTGTTTCCGCATCAGCCAGAACAAGCTTTGAGTTGAAAATATTCAGACTCTTGTTCTCCATCGCGCCCATGTTGAAGTGACGGACGGCAACGATGTTGTATTCATCAAGGTCGTATTCAAGGTTGTAAACCGATTCATCCCACTGCATGGATCGCTTTAATGAAGCCATGGCGTGGGCCGTGAAGGGTTCATCCCCCTCCTCCACATGCAATCGCAGGGTGACTTGCCGGCCCGAAGCCGTTGTGTAGTGATCACGAATCTCTCTGAGGTCCCCGGCCACCAGGGCGAACAAATAGGAGGGCTTGGGGAAGGGGTCATCCCACGTGACCGCATGACGATCAGCGCCGACGGACTCCTCCTGAACCGCATTGCCATTGCTCAGCAGCACAGGGCAGCTGCTGCGACTGGCCTCAATTCGCACCTGCCATCGGCTCAGCACATCCGGACGATCGGGATGAAGGCTGATGCGCCGGAATCCCTCGGCCTCGCACTGGGTGCTCAGCAGACCACCACTGGCGTACAAGCCTTCGAGCGAGCTGTTGGAGTAGGGATCCAGGCGGCAACGGGTCTCGAGCACAAACGGCTGGCCCGGCACGTTGGGAATGGTGAGACGTCCGTCGGTGAAGCTGTACTCCTCTGGCGACAAAGGCACCTGGTCGATCACCAGGGATTCGATGGCCAGATCGACGCCGCACAGCACCAGAGGCTCTCCGGACCGGCGCGGATTAAGGCTGAGCCTGGATGCCACAACGACATGGTCGCTCTGGATGTTCACGTGCAGGGCGATGGCGGGGAGCTCAAACGCCCATGGCGTGTAGTCCGCCAGACGAATCGAAGCAGCAGCAGTCATGGCCTAACGACGCGAGCACGGAGTGATCCTGACGGACGGACCTCAAAACCGAGACGTTTCAGCCAAGGCGCCGGCCATGAGGCAAGCAACGGCATCAGAGCAGAGGAACAGACACAAAAAAAACGCCTGACCTCAACAGGCCAGACGTTTTCGATCGCTAGAGCCTGGGAAGATCTTATTTTTTCGAGGACTTCAACGAAGCAGCAGCTTTTTCAAAGCGTGCTTTTTCTGCAGCGGGGACTGATTTAGGACAGAACTTCAGCGCTCCGCCAACGATCATGAATCCCACATTGTTGAGAAATTGCTTCTCAGGCAAGGGGTCTTTGGTGCCGGGAAGCAAACCACCGTGCTTGCCGTAAATCACATGCAACTGACCAGCGAGAGCCACGGCCAGAGACTTGCTGAAATCGATCTTCTGCGCCCTTGCCTCACAGAAAGTGGCAATCGACATCACGCCATAGGTGTTGACCTCCATGGCTGTGGCAGGGGTGGGCTTGTCCTTGGCGGCCTGAGCCAGAGCCGTCGCCGGTGACAGCAAGGGGGCAGCCAACACGAGAGCTGCGGCAGCGAATGAACGACGAATCACCTTGGGTCCCGGCAGCGTCAAATTTTTCGAAACTTACCGCCCATGCCAAAGCCGGCCGGAGCTCAGGCGCGGTTGTTGAACTGGGCCATCAGCGCAACGGCGCCGTTCAGTCGCCCTCGATCAATCGTCTTCGATCAGTGGCAGGGGGTCGGACATTCGAATCTCATGGTGATGCTCAACGATCGAGAGATCACCGTTCTCCCAGCTGTAGATGGCGCGGTAGCGGTAGCGGTCCTGATCGACAAGGCGAATGTGCTCAAGGATGTCCCACTGCTGGTAGTGGGATTCGAGGATGGTTTCGTGCTCATCCACCTGACGCAGCCGGGTGCGCACCGGGTCTCCCGTCAAATAACCACGACTTCTTTGGAGTTGATGGCCCCACAACGTGGCTTCCATCACGCCAGTGCGCTCAAACCAGGGCTTTCGCGCAAAAAATTCGTCGGAATGCTGGTCGTTCTGGTCGGACCACCAAGTGAAGCGGTAGCGGCTCTCTCCCGCCTCGGGGTGCGCAAAGGCCTCCATCTTCAGGTTCATGTCCAAGTGGAGAACCTGGTCGTCACTGAAGGTGTATTGGCGCCGGGAACGCCACAAACCCAGATTGCGACTGAACCAGCGGCGCAGGTTGCTGTCGACCTCAATCGTTGGACGAGCAGCCACTCCGCCGGGAACGGTCAGAGGAACACGGTTTTGCGCGGAAAAGAGCGACATAGACCGCGTCGATGACGCAACGGAGTGTTCCTGTTCGTCTTAGCGCTGATGGCGGTTCAGTCAAAAACCCATAAGGTGAGCGTCGGTTTTTGCTGTCTTGCAGTCCGCGTGGTCAAGGACGGTCCCAAGACACGGCAACCGCTGAAGTTGTTGCTGGTGGCAGCGCGACATCACCTGTCGGGTCAAGACCTCCGCGGCTTGGTGCAGTTCCTTGAACGGGAGGACCTGGGATTCGAAGTGACCCTGCAGGTTGCCGATCCCTCACAGCAACCCGAACTTCTGGAATTGCACCGCCTGGTGGTGACACCAGCGCTGATCAAACTGGCGCCAAACCCCAAACAGGTGTTCGCTGGAAGCAACATCCTTCAGCAACTCAAAGGATGGGTGCCGCGCTGGAAACAGGATGGGGTGGTGAGCGGTCTTGGCCTCAGCCTCAGGCCAACCGAACTCGATGGCAGTCGAACCCAGAAGGAACTCCAGCTGGAGGATCAGCTGCTGGTGCTGCGCCAGGAGAACGAGACGCTGATCGATCGCGTCAGCGCCCAGGAACGCCTGCTACGCATGGTGGCCCACGAATTGCGTACACCGCTCACGGCAGCTGCGTTGGCCCTGCAAAGCCAGCGCCTGGGACAGATCGATATGGATCGCTTTCAGGATGTGATCACCCGACGCCTGGAGGAGATGGAGGCGTTGTCGCGGGATTTGCTCGAAGTGGGAACGACCCGCTGGGAAACATTGTTCAACCCACAACGGCTAGACCTTGCCAGCGTTTCAGCCGAAGTGATCCTGGAGCTTGAAAAGCTGTGGTTGGGCCGCAACGTTGAGATCCAAACCGACATTCCCGCTGACCTGCCCAAGGTGTTTGCCGATCAGCGCCGCATGCGCCAGGTGCTGCTGAATCTGCTCGAAAACGCCCTGAAGTACACCAACGACGGCGGGCACATCTCGCTCACGATGCTGCACCGCACCAGCCAGCGTGTGGAGGTGAGCGTTTGTGACAGCGGCCCGGGCATTCCGGAAACAGAACAGCAGCGGATTTTTCTGGATCGGGTGCGGCTGCCGCAAACCTCCGACCAAACCACCGGCTACGGCGTGGGGCTGGCGGTCTGCCGCCGCATCGTGGAAGTGCACGGCGGCAAGATCTGGGTGGTGTCGGACCCTGGCGAAGGTGCCTGCTTCACCTTCACGGTGCCGATCTGGCAAGGACAAGGTGTCGAATGGGGTCAAGCTGTCTTGACGGAGGGTCCGACCAAGCCCTAGTGTTCACAAGTGATCAGGAGCAAAGACTGCTCGCTGATTACGGCCTCGCCCCCATCGTCTAGAGGCCTAGGACACCTCCCTTTCACGGAGGCGACAGGGGTTCGAATCCCCTTGGGGGTATGACGTCATCACCAGACTTGTTCTGGTGATGATTTGAGTACAAATTGACCTCTTCTGGCACCTTCAGCTGCCAGAAGACTGGGTCATTGAAGATTCCTTCGGATTGTTTGCCCTTGCTGCTAGCTCAACCGTTTCTGCGGTGGGCTTCCTGCACAACGGCGTTGAGGTTGCTGGAGAGGTCGTCCCGCAGCCGCTCCTCGATCAGACCGATCGGCATGCCAAGGCAGCCTTGAACCGTCAGCTCATAAAGCAGCGAACTGCCATCGGGACGCTGACGAATCTGCCAGGACCCTTCAAAACGTCGAAAATCCCCTTTCACCATGCGGAACTTCAGCAGTCCGTCCTGTCGGTATTCCGTCAGCTCCAACTGAACCTGGGCTGAGAAGCGCAGCCCCAGCAGCTGCTGACTGCCCACCTGTTGAAGACGCACCGTCTGACCCTGGCGCTGAATCAGCTCACTGGTGCTGAGGTTGGGAATGAATCGGGAGAGATTCTCGTAATCCGTCAGCACATCCCAGAGCAGCTGAACGGGCAGTGAGGATTTGAGTTCAGCGGCCAGACGCCGCGTCCCCTGGGGCAGCCGCTCGATGGTCTGCTCAATCGCAGTCCCTGAATCTGCGGAGGTTTGAAGCCCTCGTCCAAACATTGTCTGGGGGAAAACCAAAAGAGACGCCGAGATGAGGGGCCGAACCTGAGGATCTTAAGGAGGTCGCCTGGATCACATCAGATTCTGTTCCGAACAGCAACCTTTTTGTGTGAAATCAAAGGCCACGCCTATAGTCGCGCCACCAATGGCAGGTGATTTCAATGCGGGTGTCCAATGCAGCGACAGAGCACTGCAATGAGGTTCTGTTCACTGTCGTGGCAAGTGGTCCCCATGTCGGCTCACAACCGTCTGTGGTTCAGACCTACACCGTTGGGATGAACCAGTTTTCCGCACTTTTCAAACGATTGGGTGCCTCTGGCGCCAAAATCTTGTCTGTGAACGGTCAGGAAGTAGAGCGACAAGCCTCTCCTGTCGCCACCACCCCGGCACCTGCCAAAAAAACCGCCACAAAAACCGCCAAGAAAGCCGTGACGTCAAGCGCCCCGAAGAAGAAGCCCCACGCCGACGTTCCGGTCAACACCTACAAGCCCAAAACACCGTTCATGGGCACGGTCACTGAGAACTACTCCCTGCTGAAGGACGGTGCGATCGGTCGTGTGCAGCACATCACCTTTGATCTGGCCGGCGGCGACCCGCAACTGAAGTACATCGAAGGTCAGAGCATCGGCATCATTCCCGAAGGGGAAGACGCCAACGGCAAGCCCCATAAGCTGCGCCTGTACTCCATCGCCAGCACCCGCCACGGCGACAACCTGGAGGGCAACACCGTCTCCCTCTGCGTTCGCCAGCTCGAGTACAAGAACGACGCCGGTGAGCAGATCTATGGCGTCTGCTCCACCTACCTTTGCGACATCGAACCCGGCACCAAGGTGAAGATCACCGGTCCGGTCGGCAAGGAGATGCTCCTGCCTGACGACGAGGACGCCAACATCATCATGTTGGCCACGGGCACCGGAATCGCTCCGATGCGCACCTACCTGCGTCGCATGTTCGAGCCCCGTGAACAGTTGGCCAACGGCTGGAAATTCCGTGGCAAAGCCTGGCTGTTCATGGGCGCACCCAAAACCGCCAACCTGCTCTACGACGAGGACTTCCTCCACTACGAGAAGGAGTACCCCGACAACTTCCGCTACACCAAGGCGATCAGCCGTGAACAGCAGAACGCCAAGGGCGGCCGGATGTACATCCAGGACCGCGTTCTGGAGCACGCTGAAGAGATCTTCGCGATGATCGAAGACCCCAAGACCCATGTGTACATGTGCGGTCTGCGCGGCATGGAGCCTGGCATCGACGAAGCCATGACCGCCGCCGCGGCCGCCAAGGGGCTCGACTGGGCCGAGCTTCGTCCCCAGCTCAAGAAGGCCGACCGCTGGCACGTGGAGACCTACTGATCGATCAACCGCTGATCCATCAGCCATCGATCATTTCCAGTCCACCCCTCTGGGTGGACTTTTTTTTGGGTTGGCAACAAACGCTGACACCAACACGGAAACAAAGCGGCGAGTCCATGTCTGTTGCCGGTTCCGTGCCTAAACCAGCGTCAGAAGCCTGGACACTCCATGGTTGCCACGATGACGAACCCCCTCAGGGTTGGACTGCGTCAGGAGCGCGTGATCGCGCCGCAGTGTCTGGTGATCTTCGGCGCCAGCGGTGATCTGACCCACCGCAAACTGGTGCCAGCCCTGTTTGAACTGTTCAAGCAACGGCGTCTGCCCAGTGAGTTCGCTCTGCTGGGCTGTGCGCGACGGCCGTGGAGTGACGAGGAGTTCCGCGGAAAGATGGCGGAGGCACTGGCCAGCACGATCGAGGACGATCCCCAGGCCTGGGACCAGTTCGTGGGCAAGTTGTTCTACGAGCCGGTCGACCTTCAACAACCAGACGATGTAGTGCGGCTGGGCGGTCGGCTGGAGCAGATCGATCAACAGTGCGCCACCCGCGGCAACCGCACCTTCTATCTCTCCGTCTCCCCCAAGTTCTATGGCAGTGGCTGCCGTTCACTGGCCGATGCTGGCCTGTTGAAAGACCCCAAACGCAGCCGTGTGGTGATCGAGAAACCCTTCGGACGCGACTACGGCAGTGCCCAGGCCCTCAATCGCGTGGTGCAGGCCTGCGGTCAGGAGAACCAGATCTTTCGCATCGACCATTACCTGGGCAAGGAAACCGTCCAGAACATCATGGTTCTGCGCTTTGCCAACACGATCTTCGAGCCGATCTGGAACCGCAATTACATCTCCAGTGTTCAGATCACCGCCGCCGAAACGGTTGGCGTGGAGGAAAGGGCCGGGTACTACGAATCGGCCGGTGCCCTGCGGGACATGGTGCAGAACCACCTGACCCAGATGCTGGCGATCACCGCCATGGAACCTCCCGGGCGCTTTGACCCGGAGGCCATCCGCAACGAAAAGGCCAAGGTGCTCCAGGCTGCCCGCCTGGCCGATGAGCTCGAACCCTGGAACTGCTGCATCCGTGGCCAGTACGGACCCGGTGGTTCCGCGGAATCGCCCCTGGCCGGATACCGCCATGAACCCGGTGTGGATCCCAACAGCACCACCGAGACCTATGTGGCGATGAAGCTGTTCATCGACAACTGGCGCTGGCAGGGGGTTCCGTTCTATGTGCGCACCGGCAAACGGCTGGCCAAGCGCACCAGTGAGGTGGTGCTCACCTTCCGTGAAGCACCGGTGCATCTGTTTGATGCGGCCACCGGAGGCCCCACGGCCAATCAGCTGATCCTGCGCATCCAACCGGATGAGGGGGCCGAATTCCGCTTCGAGGTGAAGTCACCCGGATCTGGCATGCGCAGCCGCCCGATCGATATGGAGTTCTCCTACGACGAATCCTTCGGGGAACCCTCCGATGAGGGCTATGTGCGGCTCCTGGCTGACGCCATGCTCAGCGACCCCACCCTGTTCACCCGCAGTGATGAGGTGGAAGCGGCATGGCGGCTCTACACCCCGCTGTTGGAACTGATTGAAGACAGTCCCTGGCAGCTGCCGGTTCATCCCTACGAATCCCGCACCTGGGGACCGGCCGCCGCGGATGCCCTGCTGGCGAAGGACGGACTGCTCTGGCGACGCCCCTGACCGCGCACGTTCACAGCCCTGTTGTTCAGCTCTCCACGTCTCGTTCATCCGACACCATGTCCCCTCAGCTCACCCTGCAAACCCCGCTGGAACTGGCACCGGCGGAGGTGCCCCACTACCTCGAACAGCTCTGGTCCCCCGAGCAGCAGGGCAGCATGGGCACCGGGGCCAACACCTTCTGCCTGCTGATCTGGCAACCCGCCTGGGCCGAGCAGCAATTGATCCGCAGTGGTCGTCTGTCGGGCCCCATCACGGGACAGCAGTCCGCCCCCTTGATCGCTGCGGGACGCCAGGCGGTGCTGGATGCCGACCTTCCCCTGAGCACAACGCCCCTGGATGGGGCCGTGGTGAAGGCGGTGGCTGATTTGGAAGGGCAAGCCAACGCCGAAGACCTGCGTGGGCAGTACATCGATCCAGCCCTGAGTGCACTGATGCCTCGGCGCCTGATCACCCTGGCGCCCACCATCGATGCGGCGCAGCCCCTGGAAACACTCGTGGCCGCCTACTGCCCGCTGCCTGAAGAAGGGGGTGGTACTGCCGCTTGCGGCGATGTGGTGGTGCTGCGGGGCGGCCATGGCGCCCTGCATCAGGGCCTTTCAATTCTCGACCCCCTGCTGCCGGAATCGATGCCGGCCTGGGTCTGGTGGAACGGCTGCATCGACGAAGCACCGGAGCTGATGCAACGGCTCACTAGCGCACCACGGCGCCTGATCATCGACACCGCGTTGGGGGATCCGCGTCAGTGCCTTGAGCTTCTGCGTCACCGCGTGGAGAGCGGCCAGGCGGTGAACGATCTCAACTGGCTGCGCCTGCGCAGTTGGCGCGAGACCCTGGCCATGGTGTTCGACCCGCCGCAACGGCGTGATGCCCTGAGCCACATCACCCGTCTCGACATCGACGTTGAGGGCCATCACCCTGCCCAGGGGCTGCTGCTGGCCGCCTGGATCGCCGATCGACTGGGCTGGACGCTGCTCTCGACCGCTGCGGTCGAAAACGGCACCACCGCCCAGTTCAAGCGCTCCGATGGCACCGAGGTGCGCTTCCAACTGATGGCCGTGCCAGTCGCTCAGCCCAACGTGCACGCCGGCCAGATGGTGGGGCTGCGGCTGATCGCTGAACCGGAGAACGGCCAGGGGGTGTGCGTGATTCTCTGCGCTGAATCCGGGGGCTGCATGCGTTTGGAAGGGGGAGGCATGGCCAACCTCGAGCTGCATGAGGAAGTTGTTCCCGTGCAGCACGACACCCCTGAAATGGATGTGGCCCGCCTGCTGGGCGGCGGTCACGACAGCACCAATCCCCTGCTGGCCGCTGCGGCTCCGCTGGCTGCCAGGCTGCTGGGCTGATCCGCATCTGAGCCATGGCCGCTGTCATCGCTGCACCAGCCAGTGGCAGCGGCAAAACCCTGTTGAGCCTGGCGCTGTTGAGCTGGGCCCAGCAGAACGGACGCCGGATCCAGGCCTTCAAGGTGGGACCGGACTATCTCGATGCCCAGCTGCTCAGCCAGGCCTCGGGTCAGCCCTGCCGCAACCTCGATCTCAATCTCTGCGGAGAACCCTGGGTTCGCCAGGCCTTTCACGGTTACGGCGGTGCCTCTGAGCTGACCCTCGTGGAAGGAGTGATGGGGCTCTTCGATGGCATCGGCAGCAGTACAACCGGAAGCACGGCCGACGTGGCCCGCCTGCTGGACCTGCCGGTGGTGCTGGTGCTGGATGCCGGTGGTCAGGCCGCCTCCCTCGGCGCCATCGTGCGCGGATTCCGCGATCACGATCCCCAGCTGCGCATCGCCGGCGTGGTGCTCAACAAGGTCAGCAGCCCCAGGCACCGGGAGCTGCTGGCCGACGTGCTGGAGCGCATGGAGGTGCCATTGCTGGGCTGCCTGCCGCGTAGCGAAGCCCTGGCCCTGCCGGGCCGGCATCTCGGCTTGGCCCCAGCCCATGAATTGGAGTCCCCCGAGCAGCGACGCCAGGCCTGGGCCGCTCTGGCCAGCCAGCACCTGAACCTGGAACGCCTGGTGCCCCTGCTGCAGGCGCCCCGCCCTGGGCCGTATCCCCTGGCCAACATCCCCGTGGAGCAGGGCCAGCCCCTGCCGGTGGCTCTGGCCAGTGATGCCGCCTTTCACTTCCGCTACCAGGAAACCAGCGAACTGCTGGAGCACATGGGCATGCCCGTGCTCCGCTGGAGCCCCCTGGCCGATGAGGCCATCCCGGCAGACGCCAAGGGGCTGATCCTGCCGGGCGGTTTCCCCGAACAGCACGCTGCCCAGCTCAGCGGCTGCACGCGAAGCCTGGGCTCGCTGCGGGCGTTCGTGCAGCAGCGACCGCTCTACGCCGAATGCGGCGGGATGCTTGTGCTCGGAGAGCAGCTGACCGACCTCGATGGCACCAGCCACCCCATGGCGGGCCTGCTTCCCTTCACAGCCCAGCGCGGCCCGCTGCAGGTGGGCTATCGGCGCCTGCAGGCGCGGCAGGACAGCCCTGTGGTGGAGAGCGGTCAGCAGCTGGTGGGCCATGAATTTCACCGCTGGGAACTGCACAGCAACCGGGCATCCTCCGACAGGTCAGTGCTGTGGGACATTGAGGGATGGAAAGTCCATCGACATTCGGAAGGATGGGTCGATCAGACGGTTCACGCGAGCTGGGTTCACCTGCACTGGGCAAGCTCTACGACGATCTGCTCCCGATGGCGCGCCGCGCTCGAAGCCGGGGAGAGAAGATCGCCAAACGCTTCGTCAGCCGCCAGCAACCGCCGCGAATCCAACCCTTTTCCGAACGCTGGCGCTGGGTGATCGAAGGCCGCGTTCAGCGGGTGGGGTTCCGCGCCAGCTGCAATCGGCGCGCCCTGGATCTCGGCATCAGCGGCTGGGTGCGCAACCTGAGTGATGGCCGTGTGGAAGTGCAGGCCGAGGGGCCACCGCTGGCCTTGTCTGAACTGCGGGCCTGGTGTGAGGTCGGGCCGCCGGGCGCCCGGGTGGTTCGGGTGACCCCCAGCCAGCTCCCGGTCACGGGCGACGACTGGTTCGAAGTGCGCTACTGAGACGAAGTGCGCTGAGACGAAATGCGCTGAGACATAGACGCGAAAACATTGGGAAGGAGGTCTCCACGCTCCGCCCATCTCGCTACGGCTGAAGCAGGACCTTCGCGCCTACCGCATGCTCCGCTTCGGATTTGTCCTGTTGATCACTGCGCTGCCCCTGCTCGGCATGGAGGCCATGAGCACACGACGGGAAACCACCAAGCAGGTGTTCGATTCCGCAGCAGAAGCCCTCGACGCCTGTCAGAACTGGCGGCTCAGGGAAGGACAGTTTTCGGCCCTGATTCCCGCCGCTGCACCGGTGTCAACGCAGGCGCGGCCTGTGCAGACCGACATCCGCAGCTGCGAGGCCGATCTGGACCATGCGCTGGTGCTGGGGCGCCGCTACAGCGTGGTGGCCGATGTGCACTACAACAAAACGCTGCGGTCGCTGCACCGCCCGATCCATCGCACCTTCCCTTACCTGCTGCCAGATGGCACAACTGGCGAATAACGCCCCCCTTGCATGTCTTGAGCAACTTCCTCGACACCAAAGACAAAGCCTTCTGGAGAGCCCTGCTCGGCGTTGTGAGTTTGGGGGTGAGCATCGGCCTGGCGGCCCTGATCCTGCAACTGTGAGCTGCGAGCTCTGAGCACGGCCCATGGCGGACCCCCGGATCTGGACGGAACTGCTGACCTACGGGCTTGGCGTGGCGCTGTCGCCAATCCACATCGTTCTGCTGCTGTTGCTGCTGCTGGGGGGCTCGCCGCTGCGGCGCGGGGGCTTGTTTGTGGGCGGCTGGCTGCTGACCAGCGCCCTGGCGGTGATCGGGCTGCTGACGCTGGGCCATGGGCTGCTGCTGGACATGACCCATGGGTCCGACCACCGCACCGGTCTGGACCTGATCGGCGGCGGAGCCTTGATCGCCCTGGGCGGACGTGAACTGATCCGAGGGCTGCTGGATGACGGAGCAGCCCCCGCCTGGAGCGGCGCCGTGGATCGTTTCGCCGCGATGCCGCTTCCCCTGCTGTTGCTGATCAGCAGCGTCACTGAAGTAATCAGTCCCGACGACCTGTTGCTGTTCGCCAAAAGCGCCGCCGTGATCCTGGCGGCGCAACTGCCCCTGCAGGAGGAGATTGCCTGCAGCATCGGCTTCAGCACCGCCGCCAGTGCGCTGCTGCTGATCCCCTTCCTGGCCGTGTTGATCGGACGCGAGCGGGTTCTTCCGCTGCTGCAACGCGGCAAAACCGCCCTGCTGCGTCGGGGGGAGCTGGTGGTGGGCAGCCTCAGCTTCGGACTGGGCTCCTATCTGGGCTGGCAGGGCATCAGCGGTTTGATGATCAACTGATTCACTCGGAATCCCGCATGGTGTCGAATTGGCGCTGCCAGGTGGCGCGCAGATCAGGCGACGTCTCGCCGCCGAGCAACCAAACCCCCGTGCGGGCACGGGACACGGCCACGTAACAGAGCTGCTGGCGGATGGCTGGATCGGCCCGGAACACATCCGGCGCCACGAAGACATCCCCGAAACTGCTGCCCTGACTGCGATGCACCGTGAGCACTGCCGCAGGCCCCAGGGAAGCGAAGGCATCGCGAATCAGAAAGTACTGCCGCCATATCGCGCGACCGTTTTTCTTGCCGGCATCACGGGCCTGCTTGCGCAGCCGCTGCATCACCGCATCAAGCTCCTGACGACCTGTGCTGCCAATCGGCGGCTGCAGGCGCAGGGTGAGCTCCAGATCCCCCGCATTCACCGATGCGGAGAGGGTCTCGATCACCGGCACGGGCCCATCGGCTGAGGAGAGGCCGAAATCCGCCAGGTCACAGGCCTCAGGCTTCACGTCCCGCACCGTGACTTCGCGGTTGGAGCCGAGCACCATGTCGGGTTCTTCACCCGCCTCTTCTCCGTCCCTTGAGGCCGGGGCCATCACGGCGGTGCGACTGATCAACACCTCACCGGGCAGCACCGGCATCTGATCGGCCATTTCCCCATGGATGGCCCGGCGGGCATGGGGCACCAAACGATCCAGGGTGCGGTTCGTGTAGCAGAGGATGCGTGCTGCATCGGGATTGTCTTGCACCGAGGCGTCCCGCAAAGCACGCCGGGCCTGATCCAGCCACTCCCGTTGCACCAGACTGCACACCTGCCCCTGCGGGGAACGAATCGGCGGCAGCAGCGGCGGCATCTGGCAGGGCAGGCGCCCCTCCCGCAGCCCCGCAGCCAGCTGCAGCACCGGGCCTTGATGCCGCACCACCTGGGTCAAGCTGGCGGAACAGGACCGTTGCATCGCAAACACGGGGCTGTTCGGCTCACCCACCGGGGGCAACTGGGCGGGGTCGCCGACGAACACCAGACGGGTCATGAACGGATGGGCGCACTGGAGGGCAATGCCCAACAGGGTGCTGTCGACCATGGAGGCTTCGTCGATCAGCACCAGGCCCAGGTTTTCCAGGGCCATGGCCGTCTGCTCGGTGGGTTCGCAGAGTTCAGCGTCGGCGGAGCGCTTGAGCTTCAGCCGCAGCAAGCGATGGATGGTGGAGGGATACCAGGTGGGTTGGAGACCTTCCAACTCCAAGGCCTGGCGCAGAACGCCCACCGCTTTATGGGTTGGTGCCACGACGGTCCAGCACAAACCACTGGCCTCCACCTGGCGCAGCAGGCGCATGGAGAGGAAGGTTTTGCCGCTGCCGGCAAAACCACTGAGCACGAAGGGCGTGCCATCCACGGGCTGCTTGAGCCAGGCCGCAAAGGCGTCCGCCGCTTCCTGCTGATCAGCGGTGAGGTCCGCGGCAGCGGTCACCCCAGCCCAGCTCCAAGACCCGACAGCAGATGCAGCGGTGATCCCACAAATTCCAAACCAGGCAGAGCAACGGCGGGACCCATCAGGCTGCCCACCAGCACCTGCAGCCGGCTGTGGCCCAGGCTTTCCTTGAGGGGTTTTTCCGGCGCGTCCGGCCAGAGCGAATCAGGCAGACCATTGACCCGTTCCGCCGTCAGCCCGGCGGCGCGACGAATGCCACTGGCGTCGTACATGACGACGAACGCCACCATCGCCGCAAGGGCGAAGAGGGGGTGATCAAAGCCAAGGGTCCAGCCCACACAGGCCGCCGTACCGGTGACCAGGGCGGAGTGGCTCGACGGCATGCCGCCGGTTTCGATCAGCACCGCCGGACGCCAACGGCGATGCAGAAGCAACTCAAGGAACAACTTTGAGAGCTGAGCGACCCCACAGGCCATCAGGCCCCAGGTGAGCGAACTGTTGTCGAAGAACTCCCGCAGCACCGCATGGGAGGGCGTGGCGTCGATCATCGGTCGCGGCTGGTGATGAAGTCAGCCAAGGCCAGCAGGGGAATCGCCTTCTCGGCCCAGGGTTGAAGCGCCTCTTTCGCTTCATTGACCAACGCATCGGCCCGACGGCGGGACTCGTCGAGCCCGAGAAGCTTGGGATAGGTGGTCTTGTCGGCGATGAGGTCCTTGCCGGCGGTTTTGCCGAGCACCTCGCTGCTGGCGGTGATGTCGAGGATGTCGTCGATGATCTGGAAGGCGAGGCCGATCCCCCTGGCATAGGTGCGCAGGGCCTTGATCAGCGCCTCATCGGCGCCGCCGATCATCGCCCCGGTGATCACACAGGCACTCAACAGGGCTCCGGTTTTGTGGAGGTGGATGTATTCGAGGGTTTCAAGATCCACCTCCTTGCCTTCGCTTTCCAGATCCACCACCTGGCCGCCCACCAGGCCAGGGGCGCCGGCCACCAACGACAGTTCTCCCACCACCTTGAGCAGACGCTCAGCCGGCACATCCGGACTGCGCAGCGCCACCATTTCAAAGGCGCGGGTCAGCAGGGCATCACCGGCAAGGATGGCCACGGCTTCGCCGTACACCTTGTGGTTGGTGGGACGACCACGCCGCAGGTCGTCGTCATCCATGGCCGGCAGGTCGTCATGGATCAACGACATGGTGTGGATCATTTCCAACGCCACCGCCGTGGGCAGGGCCTGCGTCGCTTCCCCGCCCGCCAGCTCGCAGGCGGCAAGGCAGAGAATCGGGCGCAGGCGCTTGCCACCGGCAAGCAGCGAATAGCGCATCGCTTCCCGGAGGGACTCCGGCCGCTCCGGACCGAGCGATCCATCGAGGGCCGCTTCCACCCGCTCTTTGGCCTTGCCGAGATAGGCCTTGAAATCGAACTCGGCGCTCATGGGTGGACCCTGGCTGGCGGGATTCTCTCAGGCCGAGCCCTTAGCTGCCGAGGGGAACCCAATCCATCGGATGGGGTGTTCGCATCTCGCGTCCCTTGCCCGGCGCCGTGGTGATGGCCAGGTCGTAGGACACCGAATAGCGGGGGCTGCTTCCCTCATAGGGGAGCACCCGATGGCGCAGGTCCGAAGGGAACAGCAGAAGACGGTGGGGTAAGGGCGCAAACACCCCACCGGAAACCGCCGCATCGCGGTAGGGAATCGCCATCACATGGCTGAAGTAATCGTCGGGTGCCTCAAATTCCAGCTCCCCGCTCTCGTTCGCAGGATCCGTCAACACGTAAAACACCGCGCTCAACTGGGCGTTGCGGTGGCTGTGCAGATCCACCGTTCCGCCATTCTTCGCACACACCACAGGCCAGGCCTTCTGGATGTGGGCCACAAGACCGTGCTCCGGGCCCAACAGCGAACGGAGATAGGCCGAAACGTGCTCAGCCAACTGCCCGTTCAGCCACTGGAACGCATCCATGCGATGCAACTGATCCAGGCCGGCATGGCCCAGCAGATCTCCGGTGAGGTTGTTGCGATCGCTGAACTCAGGGTGCTGCTGATACACCTGGGCATCGAACTGCTCCAGCTGCTGCTGCATGGCTGCGGCTGTGGCGGCATCCGGCTCAAGGTCCACCTGCAGAACGGGGGTGGGGAACAGCCAGTGCAGCGCCATGGAACCGATCAGGGCACGAGATCGTCCAAATCATGGTCAAGGTTGTGGCGTCTGCACCAAGCCACAACGGTGTTCACCAGAAGCATCGTCACCGTCATCGGTCCCACACCGCCGGGCACGGGCGAGAGCGCAGCGGCGATCGACTCGACTTCAGCCGCACGAACATCCCCACACAGTCCGCCTTCCGGCTTGCGGTGGATGCCCACATCCACCACCGCAGCTCCCGGCCGCACGTGCTCGGCCCCGATGAACTCAGGACGGCCTGCTGCCACCACGAGGATGTCGGCTTCGCGGGTGTGGGCCGCCAGATCGGCCGTGCGGGAGTGGGCGATGGTGACGGTGGCGTTGGCGGCCTGCAGCATCAAGGCCATCGGCTGCCCCACGAGAATGCTGCGGCCGATCACCACGGCGCGCTTGCCCGCAGGATCGATGCCATTGCTGCGCAGCATCGCCATCACCCCGGCGGGGGTACAGCTGCGCGGGCCCGGCTCCCCCTTGAGCAGCCGTCCGAGATTGAGGGTGTGCAGACCATCGGCATCCTTTTCAGGATCAATGGCCATCAGCAGCGGCCCCTCATCGAGGCCAGAAGGAAGAGGCAGCTGCAGGAGGATCCCGTCCACTGCAGGGTTGGCATTCAGCCGTTCAATCGTCTGAAGCACCTGCGCTGGAGGCGTGTCGCCGGGGAGGTGATCACCAAAGCTGGCCACCCCGATCCGAGCACAGGCTTTTTCCTTGTTGGCGACGTAGACGGCGCTGGCGGGATCATCACCAACCCGCAGCACCGCCAGGCCCGGCGGTCGCCCCGCCTCGGCCAGACGCCGTTCGATCAGGGTTTGAAGACGATGCTCCACATCCCTTGCCAGCACCTTGCCGTCCAAACGCAGGGCCATGGCATTCCCATGCACTCCGTCCAGCATGCCCTCTGAGGAGAGCTAGCGTTAAGCCGCTACAGGGTCCCTTTTGGTTCGCGTTCCTCGGCTGAGCAGCCTTTGGCGGAACTGGGTGCGGCTCGAAGGCCCAGGGGGACGTCTGCTGCGCTGGACGCGACTGCAGACCCTCGTTGTGCTCCTGCTTTGCCTTTGCGTGGCCGCAGCCTCAAGCCTGCCCTGGCTGATCAAACCGAAACTTCAACCCGGATCGCTGGCCCCGTTTGAAGCCATCGCTCCAAAGGATGCCCTGGTGCAGGACAGCACCGCCCTCGAGCAGCAACGGGCCTCGCTGGTGGCGCGGTCGGTGGTGCAGGTCATCGATCAGGAGCAGACCCAGGCGCTCAAACAACGGCTCGAGCAACAACTGCTGCAGCTGCAGGAGGTCACCAACACCGGATCCGGAGACCGGATCGGGCCGGTGAACCTCTCTGATCAAGAGAAAAGGTGGCTGGAACGACGCAGCGAAGAGGAGCATCTGGCCTGGGATGAGGCGGTGCGCAGCACCGCTGATCGCATGCTCAGCCAGGGGCTGGTGAGCAACCTTGCCATTGAGCAATTGCGCAAGGCCGCCGACCAGCAGCTGAAGGCGGTTGCCCTTGAGCCGGCGGCGGCGCGCTCCCTGGCCGGCAAGGTACTCACCAGCGCCCTGCGCGGCAGCACCAACCTGCGCACGGACCCGAACCTGAGCAAGCAGCTGATCGAGGAACAGCTGACCAAACAGGCCATTCCCACGATCGAGGTGCGCAAGGGGGATCTGATCACCCGCAAGGGCGAGCTGATCAGTCCCCAGGCCTACGACGTGCTGGATTATTTCGGCCGCGTGCGCCGCGAACCCCAACCGTTGATCTGGTTCCAACAGTTCGTTGAAGCCGCTGCAGCCTGCGCCGTGATGCTGCTGGTGATGCGGCGTGAGCGGCCTGGCCTGGAGGTGCGCCATGCGCTGCTAGCAGTGGGCCTGCTGCTTTTGGTGCAGGGAGCCAAGCTCTGGTTCAAAAGCTCCGTGAGCCCTCTGGCCGTGCTGGTGGCACCCACCCTGGTGCTAGCGGAAGGCCTCGGCACCGGCTGCGGCTTGGTCTGGATGGGGGTGGCCGCTCTGCTCTGGCCAGAACCCGTCCAGGGTTTGGGGGACGGTCGCCTGATCGTGGCGGCAACGGTGGCCGCCGCTGGAGCCTTGATCGCAGGTCGTCAGCGCAGCCGCGGCCAGTTGCTGCAACTCACGGTGCTGCTGCCGATTGGCGCCTTTGTGGGGCAGTGGCTGCTGCTGCAGATGCAACCGATCACCGGCCTGCGGCTCTGGGGAAATCTGAACCCAAGCCTGGATGAACTGGCCACCGATTCCTTTGTGCTCGGTGTTCTGCTGATGTTCAGCCTGCTGCTGATCCCGATGCTCGAGGGCTCCTTTGGCCTGCTCACCCGGGCGCGGCTGCTGGAACTGGCCGACCAGGAGCGCCCCCTGCTGCGCCGGCTCTCCTGCGAAGCCCCGGGAACCTTTGAACACACCCTAATGATTTGCGGCCTGGCGGAGGAAGGGGCGCGGGCCATTGGTGCGGATGTGGATCTGATCCGGACCGGCTCGCTGTATCACGACGTGGGCAAGCTGCATGCACCGGACTGGTTCATCGAGAACCAGAAGGACGGACCCAATCCCCATGACGCGCTGGATGACCCCCAGGCGAGTGCGGCGGTGCTTCAAGCCCATGTGGATGAGGGACTGAAGCTGGCGCGGCGCCACCGCCTGCCCCGGCCCATCGCCGATTTCATTCCCGAGCACCAGGGCACCTTGAAAATGGGCTACTTCTTCCACAAGGCCCAGGAGCGCGACGGAGCCGTAGAGGAGCGCCGCTTCCGCTACAGGGGCCCGGCACCCCGCTCCAAAGAAACGGCGATCCTGATGCTGGCCGACGGATGTGAGGCGGCGCTTCGATCCCTCCCCCCCGACACCTCCGATGCCCAGGCGGTGGACACGGTGCGGCGGATTGTGGAAGCGCGGCAGCGGGATGGACAACTGCGCAAAAGCAGCCTCAACCGCAGCGAAGTGGAACTGGTGATTCGTGCCTTCGTGCAGGTCTGGCGGCGGATGCGCCACCGCCGCATCCCCTATCCAATCCCCGCCCGACGCTGATCGCAGCGTCTAGTTCAGCACTCAGTGACAAAGGGAACCTCCTGCGCGATCAAACGGACGCGCACCTGGGTGAAGGGATGGCGAAAGCTCAGGGCCTGGGCATGCAGATGCAAGCGGCAGGACCGGCCGGCATCCCCATAGATGGGATCGCCCACGATGGGGTGACCCCGTTCGGCCAGATGGGCCCGCAGCTGATGGGAGCGCCCCGTGAGCGGACGCAGCCAGAGCCGCGTGCAGCGGGCACCAGCGGCGCGGGCTCTCCAGATCGTCAGCGCCAGACGTCCCTCGGGGTGGCTGCCGTAGCGCGGCGGTTGGCGCGACAGGCGTGCCAGGGGGCTGGCGATGCAACCGCGGCCGTGGAGCGCCCCCTCCACATCCGCCTGGTACAGCTTGTTGATCCGCCGTTCAGCAAACAAGGCACTGAGGCGGCGCAGGGCATCAGCACTTCGGGCCAAGAGCAGCACCCCCGAGGTGTCGCGGTCCAGACGGTGAACCAGGCGCAGGCTTTGGTCCTGCTGCTGCAAGCGGGTGATCACGGAATCGCTTTGCTCGGGCCCCAGGCCCGGTTGGCTCAGCAGGCCGGCGGGCTTGTCGACCGCCATCAGCCACGGGTCCCGGATCAGCAGCTTCAAGGGGAGAGCCGCTGGGCGCAGTGTTTTTGAAACAAGGCCACCACCTGCTCCGCGGGCAGGGCCTGAATCAGCCGGGCTTCCGCCTCAACGTGATGCTGGCTGGAGTGATAGAGCTGCAACTCGTGAAAAGGGTTGGGGTCCTGCTGGCGGGCCAGCTCCACCTCACGGCTGAGCAAGGCCGCCGGCATCAGGTTGCCGCCATGGCACGACTGCATCACATGGGCTGATTCATGGGCCAGCACCACCCAAACCACGGCGGGATCGTCGGGCAGGTTGTTGCCACACATCAACAGGGCCTGCTTGCCCTCATGGAAGGCCCCCAGCAAGCCCAAGGGGCAGTCGGTTGCCACCAGGGCCTTCACGCCTGCCCGCTGCAGCAGCCGCAGGTAACTGGCAATGCGATCCCACGTTGAGGCTTGAATAGCACTGCCCGTCAGCTGCAACACCAGCAGAGCCAACAGCGCAGCCCTGAAACGGCGACCCATCAAGCCAGGGACCACAGAACAATCTCATTGGTCTCAAGATCGGCTCAAGCCGGCTCGATTCCCACCGAAGTTCTACAGATTTTCAGTCGTCAAGCAGCTGTTCCACAGACGAGACCTTCTCAGCGAACGACTGCTGCCGGTCGGTGCGGGTGTTGAGCTTGAGCGTTGTGTAGAGACGCGGAGCCCCCATGCGGTGCAACTCGGCATGACACGCCCGCACACAGTCCATCACCTCATCCCACGGGCCTTCGATCGCTGTGCCATTGGGACCCAGCTGGTGGGTCAGGCCCGTGGCGGCGATCACCCGCTCACAGGCGGCGATGTAGGGCGAAAGGCTGACGCCCACACCGATCGGCACCACGCAGAGGTCAACACTGACCCACATCAGCCCGCCATCGCACTGGATCGGCTCAAGCAACTGACGGGGTAATCAATGGTGCGCCAACTGCCGCTGTCGGTTCGTACTTCAACCGCAATGCCCTGCTGACCCATGGAACAGCGGGACCCTTGTCCCGTGCACCAATCGCTGGCATCAGCGAGGGCCAGTTCCAACGTGTCGTAAGGGGCGTCGAGCACCGGATGCGGCTGACCGTCGAGGCCAACCAACCGGTAGCGGGAGCGATGCTTGGCCATCGCAGTCCAATCCCGGAAGTGTCACTATCTTCCCATGGCCCCGACCCAGCGGCATTCCCACACTGGAGCCAGCAACGGGACGCAAAGGGCATGAGTGAACAGCTGCAGCAGGCCTACAACGCCTTGATGGTGAAGGCTCCGGGGGCAGCGTTTCAAAAAGCACGGGCCCTGTATCTCAACAAATATCCACTTCCCCAGGCCGATGGCAGTGCTCCGCTGCGGCTCTACGTCTGCGATGAGCGGCTGGAGGAATCGATTCAGCCCGCCAACGATGGTGATCCGAATCACCGCCTGGCGATTCTCCGCTCACGGCCGGGGCAGTTGGCCGTGGTGCACTGGCAACAACCCCATCCGCCGGAGCCGGAGCAGCTGCGCCGCTACCTGCAGGACACCTGGTCGCTCAACCCCAACGAGCTTCAGATCGAAGCCCTCAGCACCCCCTGGTTCCGGGAGGGCGGGCATCAAAGCCGCTTTGCCGCACCCAAGGAGTTGGGCTGGCAACAACAAACCCTCTTAACCCTCAAGGAAGAAAAGTGAAAGCAATTCCGCAGAACGACGACAGCCGCTCAACGGCATCGCTAGCCAGAAGAGATAGCCCTCCCAGCCAATGTTCACCAAACACGTCGAACGCTATGTGCTGAGGTCCTGCTCGGAGGGCGGCTATCTCTGCATCAATGCGGTGAACCAATGCATCGAGAGCCAACCCTCCCTCGACAAAGCCTGGATCTTTCACAGCCACGATGGAGCTGTTAACCACGCTCTTTCGATCGGCGAAGTGCTCGGAGAAACACCGGACGTGGTGAAGCTGGATCTGTGACTGGATCTGTGAACTGAGCTGTGAACTGAAACGTGGTGGTGATCAGCCGTGGATGAAATTGCGCAGGCGGCGTGATTCGGCAGCTTGATCCTGCTGAAGCTCAGCTGCCGTTCGCGCGTGGTGTTCACGCTGCTGGGCCGCGAAGACATCCGCCTCACTCAGGGCAAAGCCGTGCTCGGCTGCGAGCCCGAGAAACCGCTCAAGATCCATGGGCTGCGCAAGGGCCTGGGCCAGATCAGGGTCGCTGTCGCGAAGCATGAGAAACCGATCCAGATCCTCGAGAGACATCCCTGCACCACTTGTTGCGTGCTCCCATTCAAGTCAGCATCGACCCAAGTGGGGAGGTTGCATGCTGTTGAAACTGATCAGCTGCGGCAGCCTGGCGCTGGTGAGTGTGCTGGTGGTGGCCCTGCTGCAGGGTTTGCGGCAGCACAACCAACGCATCCATGCGCTGCAGGAGCGGATCGATCAGCTGGAGGAGCGCACACCGAACCGCGCCCACAGTGAGCTGCTCAGCCAACAGATGGGTGTGATGCAGGAACGCATGGATGCCTTCTCGGCCATGCGCACCTCGGCCGCTTCATCCCTTCACCGCATCCCCGCTGGCATTGGGCAGGATGAAGCGCTGCAAGAGCACGAACACGACCAACACCGGCAGGATTGAGACCACCGAGCCGGCGGCAACGATCCGCCAATCCAGCGAAAAGCTGCTGGAGAGCTGCTGCAACCCCAGAGGCAAGGTGTAGAGGGACGGGTCGTCGAGGATCACCAGCGGCCAGAGGAAATCACTCCAGGTGCCGATGAACACGAACATCGCCAGGGTGATGAGATCGGCTTTGGCGGCGGGAATCATCACGTTCCACCATTCCCCCAGGCGGCTGCAGCCATCGATGCGTGCAGCCTCCTCCAGCTCCTTGGGGACACCCAGGAAGCTCTGGCGCAGCAGATAAAGGCCAAAGGCTGTGGCCGCCTGGGGAATCACCAGGGCCAGCAGGGTGTTGCGCAGCCCCAGCTGCACCATCAGCAGATACAGCGGAATCATCACCACCTGAAACGGGATCAGGATCGTGGCCACCACCAACCCCAGCACCAGGCCCCGGCCGGCGAAGCGCAGCCGGGCCAGGGGGTAGGCGGCCAGGGAGCAGAACAGCAGGTTGGCCAGCACCGCCAGGCCACTCACCACGGTGCTGTTGAACAGATAGGTGGTGAGGGGATTGTCCTGAAACAGCCGCACGTAGGCATCGAGGCTCGGCTGGGCGGGCAGCAACGCCGGTGGACTGCTGAAGATGTCTTCCGCCGGGCCCTTGAGCGAGGTGCTCACCAACCAGAGCAACGGCGTGAGCACCAGCATCGCCAGAAGAATCAGCAGCACCAGCTGAACGGCTTTGGCGGTGGAAGTGCGCATGGCGTCGGCTCTAGAGCGTCGGTCGGGTCTCCAGGACAACAGGATCCTTCTGCGGATGCAATGACTGGCGCTCCTCTCCGGCCACCAGGCGATTGAGGGCGTTCACGAAGGCCATGCCCGCCGCCACCACCACATCGGTGTCTGCAGCGTGACCGGAATAGAGCGCACCGTTGCGGCGCAGGCGAATGGTCACATCGCCCATGGCATCGATGCCCTCGGTGACCGACTTCACCGAAAACTCGATCAATTCATTGGGAACACCCGCCAGATCATTCAGGGCACGGCAGACGGCATCCACCGGACCGGTGCCCACTGCCGAGCCCGTGGTTTCACTGCCCTCTTCATCCGAAAGGGTGACGGTGGCGGTGGGGCGCAGGCTGCTGCCGCAGCTGACCTGCACCAGCTTGAGCTGGAAACGGGCTTCCGGCTGCTGCACCTGTTCGCTGACGATCGCCTCCAGATCACGGTCAGTGATCTCGCGCTTGCGATCAGCGAGTTCCTTGAAGCGGGCAAAAGCCTCATCGAGGTCCTCACGGGTGAGGTCGTAGCCCAGCTCCTCCAGGCGAGCGCGAACGGCACTGCGGCCGCTCAGCTTGCCGAGGGAGATGCGGTTGTCGGACAAGCCCACCGTCTGGGCGTCAATGATTTCGTAGGTGAGCCGATTCTTGAGAACGCCGTCCTGGTGGATGCCGGATTCATGGGCGAAGGCATTGGCACCAACGATGGCCTTGTTGGGCTGCACCACCATGCCGGTGAGATTGGAGACCAGCCGTGAGGTTTTGGTGATCTCTTCGGTGCGCACAGCCGTGAGTGGCGTGGGGCTGTCCTCCTCCCGGCCAAAGAAGGGGTTGTAGTAACGACGCCTCACGTGCAGCGCCATCACCAACTCCTCGAGGGAGGCATTGCCGGCCCGTTCGCCGATGCCGTTGATCGTGCATTCGAGCTGACGGGCGCCGTTCTTGACGGCCTCGAGGAAATTGGCCACGGCCAGGCCGAGATCGTTGTGGCCGTGCACCGAGATCACGGCATCGCCGATGTTGGGCACGTGCTGATTGATGCCAGCGATCAGCGCACCGAACTCCGAGGGGGTGGTGTAGCCGACGGTGTCGGGAATGTTGATCGTGGTGGCACCCGCGGCAATCGCCGCCTCAATCACCTCGTAAAGGAACTCCGGATCGCTGCGGCCGGCGTCTTCACAGGAGAACTCAACATCCTCCACAAGAGAGCGGGCGTAGCTCACCATCTCGGGGACGATGCCGAGCACATCGGCACGGCTCTTGCGCAGCTTGTGCTCGAGGTGGATGTCGCTGGTGGCGATGAAGGTGTGAATGCGGCGACGCGGGGCTGGCGCCACAGCATCGGCGCAGGCCTTGATGTCGGCCCGTGAGGCACGGGCCAGACCACAGATGATCGGGCCGTTGTCGCCACCCACCTGCTGGGCGATCCGCTGCACGGCAGCGAAATCACCAGGGCTGGCGAAGGGGAACCCCGCCTCGATCACATCCACACCGAGCCGCGCCAGCTGCTGGGCAATGGCCAGCTTTTCCTCCAGGTTGAGGCTCGCCCCGGGCGACTGCTCACCATCCCGCAGGGTGGTGTCAAAAATCAGGACGCGACCGGGGTCCTTGGCCATGGAAGGGGCTCCAGCGGAGGTCTTAGTCGGAATGACTATGAGTTAACCCATCCTAGTTCAGCCCCCGAGGGGGAATCGGATTAAATTCAGCCACCGTTTGGGCTTGTTCGTGACCAAAGGCGCTGTCGCCCTGGTGTTGCATGCCCATCTGCCCTACGTGCGGTCGGCACAACCTGGCTCCCTGGAGGAGGACTGGTTTTTCCAGGCCCTGATCGAGTGTTATCTGCCGCTGCTGGAAACGCTGGAGCGGGCCAGCGCCGACCCCCACCAGCAACCCAAGCTCACCATCGGCCTATCGCCGACGCTGCTTTCGCTGCTGAGCGATCAAGACCTCAAGCAGCGCTTCCCCGACTGGCTGAACGAACGGCTTGATCTGCTGCCGAAGGCCGACCCATCCCTGCGCGTAGGCGCCGAGCACCTGGCGGCCACGATCGAGCGGCATCAGCAGGCCTGGCAGAGCTGCGACGGCGATCTGATCCAACGCTTCGCCGCCCTGCAGCGCCAGGGGGTGGTGGACCTGCTCACCTGCGGCGCCACCCACGGCTATTTGCCCCTGCTGCGCCATCACCCGGAAGCGGTGCGCGGGCAACTGCGCACGGCGGTGCGGGAACACCTACGCCTCGTGGGCGAACGCCCCTTGGGGATCTGGTTGCCGGAATGCGCCTATTACGAGGGCCTGGATCGCTGGATGCGCGATGCGGGGCTGCGCTACGCCGTGCTGGACGGCCATGGGTTGCTGCACGGCCGGCCCAGACCCCGCTATGGGGTGTACGCCCCGATCTGCAGCCGCAATGGGGTGGCCTTCTTCGGGCGCGACAGTGACGCCACGCTGCCGGTTTGGTCGGCCAAGGACGGCTACCCCGGCGATCCCCACTACCGCGAGTTCCACCGGGATCTGGGCTGGGACCTGCCGATCGAAGAGCTCAAACCCCTGGGGCTCGACCAGCCGCGACCGCTCGGCCTGAAGCTGCATCGGGTCACCGACCACAGCGCGCCGTTAGACCGCAAACACCCCTACGAACCGAGGGTGGCAGCGGAACGGGTGATAGAGCATGCCGCCGATTACCTGCAGGGCCGCCGGCGGCAGTTGGATCAGCTCGGCGCTGCCATGGACGTGTCCCCCCTGCTGGTGGCCCCCTTCGATGCCGAACTGTTTGGCCACTGGTGGTTTGAAGGCCCGGCTTTTCTCAGCCAGCTGTTTCAGCAGGCACCTCAGGAAGGGGTGGCCTTCACCCGGCTGCGCGATGTGCTGAACAACGTTGGCCAGCTTCAACTCTGCGATCCCTGCCCCTCCAGCTGGGGGCAAGGGGGCTATCACGACTACTGGCTGAACGACAGCAATGCCTGGATCATTCCTGAGTGGGAAAAGGCCAGCGCCGCAATGGTGCAGCGCTGCAGCCGCGGCGTGGGCAGCGAGCAGGCGATGCAGTGGCTGCAGCAGGCGGCGCGGGAATTGTTGCTGGCGCAGTCATCGGATTGGAGCTTCATCCTCCGAGCCGGCACCACCACCGAACTGGCCAAAGAACGGGTCCAGCGACATCTGGGCCGCTTCTGGCAGTTGATGCAGGCGATCGACGGCAGCACCGAATTGCCGGAGGGCTGGCTTGAGGAAGTGCAGACGGACGACCGCCTCTTCCCGCTGATTCAGCCGTTGGACTGGGCTCCGGTGAATCCCTCTACACCCAGCACTTAAACGAATTCCTCCCCCATTTGGGGGAGGCGCGCATGTTCATCGCTCTCCTAACTGAGGGATCTGAACTCGGCTGAAACGATCTCAAAACCGCGGGGCTTGATCCTGAGCCGCCCCCAGCACCAATCCCCGCCGCAAGTCCCAAGGCGAAAGGGCGAACAAACGCAGCATCACCCCCATCAAGCGCGGCAGCGGTAGGGTGTTGGTGAGAAAGCCAAACCAATCCTCCTGCGGCAGCGAAAAGAAGGTGGCGAAGTGGGTGCGCAAGAGCGCTTCGTTGAAGCCCATCAAACGGCCCAAACCGAACTGATAAAGCTGATGGCGCATTACCAATTCGATCGGCCAAAGCGCTTGCCAGCCCCGTTGCGCCAACGCCGCTGAGTCAAGGCTTGGATTAGCGATGGCTTCGGCTAAAGCCTGGGCCAGATCAGGCCCCCGCCGCAGCAGCGATCCCACCATGTAGCCCGAGGCCGGATGCACCATGCTCGCCGCACCACCGAAAGCCAGCACCGGCTGATTGCGATCTGGCAGCGGCAGGTTCATCGGGAAGAGGCAGAACTCCTCATGAATCACCTCGGTGATCTCCACGCCGCGCAGATCGAGGCGCTGCTGCAGCCGTTGCTTGAGCACGTCGTAAGGAACCCCTGGCGCCAAAGCGAGTGAGGTTTCCTCCACGAAGAACACCCCATCGCCCAGATCCATCGCATACAAAAACGTTGGTGGTTCATGGCGCTGCTCCTCGCTGAGGTGATCACAGCGGTAGTCCATCAACACAAACCGGCCCGGCTCAATCGGCAGTTTGGAGAAACGCCCCACCACGCCATAGGCCGCCTGGCCCGCCACCGGCCCCTGATCCGGCCGGCGAATGTGGGGCGTGCGCGAACCAGAGGCATCAATCACCAAGCGCGCCTGCAGGGTGGATCCTGATGCGCAACACACGTTGGTGGTTGCACCATTCACCTCCACCCGCTGAACGGTGTCTTGATGAAAGACCACCCCATCGGCACGCTTCAGCCAATGGCGCTGCAGAGCCGCCCGATCGAACAGGCCGTAGTCGATCCCGTGGGCATGGCTCTGATCCTGAGCCGTTGAGCCGCCTTCTCCGAAATAACTAACGGTGTCGCTCCAGCGGTGCTCCAGCAGCTGCTCAAGCCCCACCGCTTTGAGTTCATCGGCCCAGATGCCGTAGGTGTTCGGCCAGGGATCGTCGACCGGATCCGGGGCAATGGCCGCAACAGCCACACCCCGTTGGTTCAGTTCCGAAGCGATGCAGAGGGCAGCAGGACCGCCCCCCAGCACCAACACATCCACCGGCTCAGCCAAGGTCAGCTGTCCTGCGCCTCAGATTCAGTGTCGTTGGACTCGTTGTCGTCAGCAGAATCGTCCTCCGCTTCCGGCGGCACCAGCACCACCTTCAGCAGCCGGTCGCCCTTGTCGAGCTTCTGCAGACGCACGCCTGTGGCAGCACGGGATTGCTGGGGAATCGCATCGGCGCTGGTGCGCACGATCACCCCCTTCTCGCTCACCAGCAACAGCTCTTCACCGGCACCGAGCACACTCAGCCCCACCAGCTCGTCGGCGTCGGTGCGGAACTTCATCGCCCGCAGGCCCATTCCGGCCCGCTTCTGCAAGCGGAATTGCGTCACTGGAACCCGTTTGCCCAGACCCGAGGCCGACGCCACAAGCACCCAGGGGCCTTCGCTGGCGGCATCCTCTTCGTCGTCTGCGCTGGCGGCAACCTGATCGGCGAGTTCCACCGGCAGAACATCCATGCTCACCAGGGCATCGCCCTCACGCAGGTTCATCGAGCGCACGCCGCGGGCCGTGCGGCCCAGGGGCCGCAATTCCTCATCACTGAGGCGGAAGTGGATGGTCATCCCGGCTTTGGAGCCGATCAAGACGCTGTCGCCGGGCACGGCCAGGCGCACCCAGGTGAGGGCATCGCCTTCCTCCAGGTTGATGGCGATCAGACCATTGGAGCGGATGTTGCTGAAGGCCGAAAGGCGGGTGCGCTTGATGAAGCCACCTCGGGTGAGCATCACCAAGTCGGTGTCGTCGCTGAATTCCGACACCGGAATCAACGTGGTGATCGCCTCTTCCCTTGGGATCGGCAGCAGCTGCACCACCGGCGTTCCCTTGGCCGCACGACTGCACTGGGGCACGCGGTAGGCGGGCAGGGCATACGACACACCGCGGTCGCTGAACAACACCAAGGTGTCGTGGTCGTTGCAGCTGATGAACAGCTTCACTGCATCTTCACCCTGGCTGCGGGTGCCCGCTTTGCCGCGGGTGCCGCGGCTGGTGGCTTCAAATTCACTTACCGGCATCCGCTTGAGGTAGCCGGTCTCGGTGAGCAGCACCACCGAACGCTCGTTGGCGATCAGGTCAATGTCAGACAGGCCACCGCCGAGGTCGAGGATTTCGGTGCGGCGCGGCGTCGGGTAACGGTCCCGCAGCTGGCCGAGCTCGTCCTGAATGATCCCGAACACCCGCTCACGCCGGCCAAGGATGTCCTTGTAGTCGGCGATCTTGGTGACAAGATCCTGGTGCTCGAGCCGGATCTTGTCGGCCTCAAGGGCGGTGAGACGCCGCAGCTGCATCTGCAGGATGGCGTCTGCCTGGATGTCGGACAGGCCATGGCGATCCTGCAGCTGTTGCCGGGCCGTGACCGTGTCGGGGGCAGCCCGGATCAAGGCAATGATCGGATCGAGCTGATCGAGGGCCAGCAGCAGGCCCAGCAGGATGTGGTCGCGCTCTTCGGCCTTGCGCAGCAGGTAGCGGGTGCGGCGCTCGATCGTCTCAACGCGGAAGTCGAGGAACACCTCGAGCATCTTGCGCAGGGTGAGCAGGATCGGCTCACCGTTCACCAGCGCCAGCATGTAGGCGCTGAAGTTGCTCTGCAGCGGGGTGAGCTTAAACAGGTTGTTCAGCACCACCTGCGGGTAGGCGTCGCGGCGCAGCTCCACAACGATCCGCATGCCGTCGCGATCGCTCTCGTCGCGGATGTCTGAGATGCCCTCGAGCTTCTTGTCGTTGACCAGCTCTGCGATGCGCTCGATCAGCGCCGCTTTGTTGGTCTGATACGGCAGCTCAGTGATGATCACCGCATCGCGATCGGGCCGCCCCGGGGCCTCGATCGTTTCGATATTGGCCACGCCGCGCATCGTCACCGAGCCGCGGCCGCCCAGGTAGGTCTCGCGGATGCCTTCACGCCCCAGGATCTGACCACCGGTGGGGAAGTCCGGCCCGGGGATCAGCTGGATCAACTCCTGATCGGTGATCTCCGGGTTCGCGATCAACGCGAGCAAGCCATCAATCAGTTCATTGAGGTTATGGGGCGGGATGTTCGTCGCCATCCCCACGGCGATGCCTGCAGAACCATTCAGCAGCAGCTGCGGGATCCGGGCCGGCAGCACCGTGGGCTCCTGCTGGGAGCCATCGAAGTTGTCCGCGAAATCAACTGTCTCAGCCTCGATGTCCTCCAGGAGGCTGTCGGTGGTGAGGGCCTGCAACCGCGATTCGGTGTATCGCATGGCCGCCGGTGGGTCGTTGTCCACCGAACCGAAATTGCCGTGCCCATCGATCAGGGGCATCGACATGGAGAAGTCCTGGGCCATGCGCACCAGAGCGTCGTACACGGCGGTGTCGCCGTGGGGGTGATATTTGCCGAGCACTTCGCCCACCACACGGGCGCACTTGCGGTAAGGCCTGTCGCTGGTGAGGCCCAGCTCGTACATCGCGTACAGAATCCGGCGATGCACCGGCTTGAGGCCATCGCGGGCATCGGGCAGGGCCCGACCCACGATCACGCTCATCGCATACTCCAGATAGGAGCGCGACATCTCGTTGCGTAGATCCGTCTGAATGATCCGATCGTCGGAATCGCCGGGACCGCCGCTGCCAGGCCCCACAGAATCCGTCATACGTGCATCAGACGTCCTTTAACAGTCTATCTCGGACAGTGGATCCAACCTGAAAACTCCGGATAAAGTCCCAACTGCTTTCCACTGACGTGATGGGTCCTGTCGACGAGCCTCGCCCTGAAGCCGAACCCGCAGGCAGCGACCCAACACCGGCACCGGAGCCCACTCCAGCCCCAACGCCAGAGCCTGCGCCCACGCCGGCACCGCTAGCCCCAACACCCGCGCCCACTCCAGCGCCGACTCCTGACCCGGTGATCGCCTCCACCGTGTCGATCCCTGCCCAGGAGGATGCCGATCAGGACGGTTCTGATCTGGAGGGTGGCGAATGGGATCTGCTGGTGGGCAAGGTCAAGGCCTGGCTCGAGCAGAACGACCTGAACGAACTGTGGAGCAAGGCCCAGCTTCCCCTGCGGGTGATTGGCGGCCTGATCGTCTTCAGCCTGGTGGCGAAGGTCTACTTCGGAGTCCTCAACACCATTGACAGCCTCCCTCTTGTGCCAGGCCTGCTGGAGCTCGCCGGACTGATCTGGTTGGTGAACTTCGCTCTGCGCAACCTGATCCGCAACAGCGATCGGGACCAATTCCTCGCGAGTGCCCGTTCCACCTGGAGCCGTGTCACAGGCCAATCAAGCTGAGGCGATCATCCCGATTGGTAGCTTGATCTGACTTTATTGAAGTCGCGCGGTGGACATTCAGCTCGGACGCTCCAAGACCGTTCGCCGGGCCTACGGAATCGATGAAATCGCTCTGGTGCCTGGGGGTCGCACGGTGGACCCCGAGGTCACCGATACCCGTTGGACCCTGGGGGGCATCGAGCGAGAGATTCCCATCATCGCCAGCGCCATGGACGGCGTGGTGGATGTGGGCATGGCCGTTCGGCTGTCCCAACTGGGCGCCCTCGGCGTGCTCAACCTGGAGGGTGTGCAGACCCGCTACGACGACCCCAACCAGGTGCTGGATCGCATCGCCGCTGTCGGGAAGGACGAATTCGTCCCGCTGATGCAGGAGATCTACAGCCAACCGGTACAGGAAGCGCTGATCCGCAAACGCATCCAGGACATCAAGGCCCAGGGAGGCATTGCAGCCGTCAGTGGCACTCCGGTGGCCGCCATGCGTTTCGGCAAGGCCATCGCCGAAGCCGGAGCCGACCTCTTCTTCGTGCAGGCCACCGTGGTCTCGACGGATCACACCGGTCCTGCAGGCCAGGAGACCCTGGATCTGGAAGCCCTGTGCCGCGACATGGGCGTTCCCGTGGTGATCGGCAACTGCGTCACCTACGACGTGGCCCTGCAGCTGATGCGTGCCGGTGCAGCCGGCGTGATGGTGGGCATCGGACCCGGTGCCGCCTGCACCTCCCGCGGCGTTCTCGGCGTGGGCATTCCCCAGGCCACAGCTGTTGCAGACTGCGCCTCCGCCAGGGCCGACTACGAAAAGGAAAGCGGGCGCTACGTGCCGATCGTGGCTGACGGTGGCATCGTCACCGGCGGTGACATCTGCAAGTGCATCGCCTGCGGCGCCGACGCCGTGATGATCGGCTCACCCATCGCCCGCTCTGAAGAAGCTCCCGGCCGCGGCTTCCACTGGGGCATGGCCACCCCAAGCCCGGTGCTGCCCCGCGGCACCCGCATCAATGTGGGCAACACCGGCAGCATCGAACGCATCCTCCGCGGCCCGGCCAAATTGGACGACGGCACCCACAACCTGCTGGGCTGCCTGAAGACATCCATGGGCACCCTGGGGGCACGAACCATCAAGGAAATGCAACAGGTGGAAGTGGTTGTGGCCCCTTCCCTGCTGACGGAAGGCAAGGTCTACCAAAAGGCCCAGCACCTTGGGATGGGTAAGTAGGGCAGGGCTAAATTGGATGTGTGCGGGCTTCGGCCCACACACTCCTCACACCCCCCGGCCCGGCGAGATCGGGCTTTCACTCTTTGTGGAGAGCGACTGTCACAGTTCCCTTCTCGCCAGGGAAGAGCTGTGTTTTCGCTCGAAACCATTGCTAAATTCTCCCCAAACCTCCCTGCTCATATGTCCAGCGCTGCTGCTGTCACCGATGCATCCTTCGAGCAGGACGTGCTCCAGAGCGACGTGCCGGTTCTGGTGGACTTCTGGGCACCCTGGTGTGGCCCCTGCCGCATGGTGGCTCCGATCGTGGAAGAGATCGCCAAGGAATTCGACGGCCAGATCAAGGTGTTCAAGCTCAACACCGATGAGAACCCCAACGTTGCAAGCCAGTACGGCATCCGCAGCATCCCCACGCTGATGGTTTTCAAGGGCGGCCAGAAGGTCGACACCGTGGTGGGTGCTGTTCCCAAGGCAACCCTTTCAGGCACCATCTCCAAGTACCTCTGAATCCGTCTCCAGAACGGAACAACCGGTTGAGCCTGAACCTTGGGTTAATTGATTACGGCATGGGCAATCTCCACTCCGTGGAGAAATGCCTGGAGCGGTTGGGGCAAGGCTGCTCCACGATCAAATCTGCCGATGATCTTGAAGGCATTGATGCGCTGATCCTGCCCGGGGTCGGCGCCTTCGATCCAGCCATGGCCAACCTCAGGGCCACCGGACTGGTGCCCCACCTGCTGAGCTGGGGCCAAGAAGATCGTCCGTTGCTCGGCATCTGCCTTGGCCTGCAGCTGCTGTTTGAACAGAGCGATGAAGGCAGCGATCCAGGCCTGGGACTCCTGCCCGGACGTGTGGAACGTCTTCCCGAAGACAGCGGCGAACGCATCCCCCACATGGGCTGGGCACCGTTGAAGCATCACGGCAGCTGCCCACTGCTCAGCAGCGATGCCCCATCGGAATGGGTGTACTTCGTGCACAGCTACGCCGCTGTTCCCAGCGATCGAAATGACCTCAAAGCCTCGGCCCCCTTCGGCGATCAGGAGGTGACCGCTGTGGTCTGGCGGGGCCGCGTCGGCGCTTGCCAGTTCCATCCGGAGAAGTCGTCCGATGCCGGAGAACAGATGCTCAAGCGCTGGTTGACCTGGCTGCGCAACGGGGCTGAACCCTGCCCATGAGCGGTGGCGGGCAACTGCGCCTCAGCGGGGGGCGACGGCTGCTGAGTCCTGGGGGTCGCACGGCTCGGCCCACCACCTCCAGGGTGCGCGAAGCGGTGATGAACATCCTTGCCCCGCACCTGCAGGACTGCCGCTGGCTCGACCTCTGCAGCGGCAGCGGCGTGATGGGGTGTGAGGCCCTGCAGCGAGGGGCGCGCTGTGTGGTGGCCGTTGATCAAGACCCGCAGTGCATCCGCATCAGCCGCAGCAACCTCACTGTCGTGGCGGAAAGCCGTTCACCGGCTCCGGAGATCCGCACCGAACGGCGGGAACTGATCTCGTGGCTGCGCAAGGGCTGGAGCCAGGAGCCATTCGACATCGTCTATTTCGACCCTCCCTACGACCAGGGCCTCTACGAACCCTGCCTGATCTCCCTCGCCGAGGGGAATTGGCTTCACCAGGATTCTCTGGTGGTGTGTGAACACCGCTCCAATCTGAACCCAGAACCGGGGTCAGATTGGACAGTGGTGGATCAACGCCGCTACGGCATCACCAGCGTGATGCTGCTCAGCCCCCCAGAGCGCTGCCACCACGGCGGTACTGATTCCATGCCGCCACGAACAGACCCATCAGCGTGACGGGGATCAGACCCAGAACGATGCCGCAGAGCAGAGGTTCGATCATTGCGTCGCGTCAGCAATCAGAATTAGGGAGAATTCTCTCATTGGAACTCCAGGTCTGTGGTCCAGCCGTCACGATTTGCGGCCGAATCGGAATCAGCTGATGCAAATGATTCGAGCGATCGGGGTCGCGGCCTGATCGCCGCGCTCGTGGTGTCGGCTGCCACGGCCTGCGTAGTGCTGGTGCTCTGGGTTCTGGGCAGCGCCCAGCAGGACCCCTACATCAAGGCCAGCCTTGAGCTGCAGGGGGCGGTTGACCACGGCGGCCAGCTGTTCCGAATCAATTGCGCCGGCTGCCATGGCCTTGCCGGCCAGGGGTTGGTGGGCCCTCAACTTCAGGGCGTCAGCAACCAACTCAAAGACCCCGTTCTGGTGCACCAGATCATCAGTGGCGAAACTCCCCCCATGCCGAGCTTTGAGATAGAACCGCAATCGATGGCCGACCTGCTGGCCTACCTGCACACCCTCAGCTGAGCCGCTGCCTTGAATGCCGTTGTCGTGCTGGTGGAGCCGGCCGGCCCCCTGAACATCGGAAGCGTGGCCAGGCTCTGCGCCAATTTCGGGGTGAGCGAGCTGCGGCTGGTGGCACCCCGCTGTGACCACCTCAGCGAGGAGGCCATGCTGATGGCCGTGCACGGCCAGGCGCTGCTTCAGGGCGCCGTGGTGGTTCCCGACCTGCTGACGGCCATCCATGACTGCCGCCGCACCGTGGGCAGTTGCGGACGCCTGGACCATGGCGAGATTCCCCTGCAAACACCCGAACAGGCCCTGGGTTGGTTGCTGGCCGGCGATGGCAGCAGCTCCAACTCAGACGCCCCCGTGGCCCTGGTGTTTGGACGGGAAGACCGGGGCCTCAGCAACAGTGAGCTGCGGCTCTGCCAGAGGGTTCTCTGCCTGCAGAGCGGGGAGGCCTATCCCTCGCTGAATCTCTCCCACGCCGTGGCGGTGGTGCTGCATGAGTTGGCCCGCCTCAACAGCGGGACCACGGAAACCCGCAGAATCGAGCCCCCATCGCCGGACCCGGCAGCCGCCAAGGCGCTTTCAGCCTGTCTTGACGACGCCACTGACCTGCTGCTGGAGGCCGGTTTCCTGCTGGAGCACACCGCCGCCGCCCGCATGGCCAAGGTGCGGGATCTGCTGCAACGCGCCACGGTGCGCGCCGAGGAGGTGGCTCTGCTGCGGGGAATGGTGCGCCAACTGCGCTGGGCCATCCGCGCCAAGCGCCCCTAATCTCTGCCGAACAGTCACGGCTGAAAGGTTGAGCAGCAGTCGTTCGTCACGTCGCTCCGCCGGCTGGAAAGGTCCGGCCCAGCTCATTCTGCGGCTGGTGTTGATGGGGGTGGGTCTTGGACTGCTCACCGGCAGCGGCCTGCGGCTGCTGGCGCCCCGCGTTCAGCAACAGGAGATCGCCCTACCCAGCTGGCTGGCCGATCAAGCGCTGATCACGACGCTGCTCGGTGAGGCAGTGGAGCCGCCCAGCACTGAAAATGCCTCAGGGAAGAAAACTGCTCCTGTCGTGGCGAAGGGCCTGAAGCAGGCACGCTTCGCCCCCAGGCAGGAAATCAGGGCGCTGAGTGAGCGCTGGCTGGAGCTGGCCGCGCAACAGAGCGATCTGCAGGCCAGCGCCTACATGCTGATCCTCGACGACGGACGCTTTGCAGCCATGCAGGCCGAACGGCCGATGGCTGCCGCCAGCTCGATCAAGACGCCGATCCTGCTCGCAGTACTGGAACTGCTGGATCAGGGAACACTGCAGTGGAACGAACCGCTCACGCTCACCGAAGAGCTGGTGGGGGGAGGCGCCGGATGGATGGCCTCCCGGCCCCTGGGCAGTCGCTTCCCCACCCATGAGGTAGCCACGGAAATGATCCGGGTGAGCGACAACTCCGCCACCAACCTGATGATTGCCCGGGCGGGGGGAATGGATGCGATCAACGCCCGCTTTCAGGAGCTGGACCTGCCCTCCACCGTGGTGAACAACTGGCTGCCGGATCTCGACGGAACCAACACCACCAGTGCCAGAGATCTCAGCCGGGCCATCGCCTTGGTTGACAGCGGTGAGCTGCTGGCTCCCCGCAGCCGGGATCTGTTTCGCGAGGTGATGGGCACGTCGATCACCAATACGCTGCTGCCCAGAGGCTTGATGCGCGGCCTCGGTGGCGCCCAGGGCAAACCGGACGCAAGCCTGGCCCGCAAGGGATACCACGTCTACAACAAAACAGGTGACATCGGCATCGCCTACGCCGATGCCGGGCTGATCGAACTCCCCGACGGACGACGCGCTGTGGCGGGATTTCTGGTGGAGGGCCCCTTCAATGACCCCCGATCCACCGAACTGATCCGTCAGCTCGCCGCTGCCATGGCACCGCACCTCAAACCCATCCCTGTTCCGCCCAAGCAATGAAGCTCGCTCCGCTGTTGTCTGCTGCCTGGCTGGCTGTTGCAGCCATGCCCGGCGCTGCGGAGGTGATTGAGCGTCAGCAGAGCGTTCGCCCCCTGCCGGGAGGCCTCGACAGCGTGTTGATGGTGAACGACAACAACCCCGAACTGATCGAGGACGACGGCATCCTGATCTCAACCTTCCCCGATAGGAAGGCGGCGTCGGTTCCGGTGGTGCTCAACGGTCGCTTCGACCTGTTCAGCCACCACGTGTATGCCGGTGATACGGAGGGCAGCCCCAGCTCAACCCTGTGGCTGGCGGTGCTTGCAGCTCCGCTGGGGAATGCTCCTGTGTCCCTGCAGCTGCTCTCGGGCAGCACTTCGCTCTCGCAGGCCACAGGGCCCGGCCAGACCCAGGCCCCCTTTCTTCCCTTGCCGAGCCTGATGCCGGAAACCACCGACGTGGTGGCGTCTGGCCCCGGCAGCCGTGTGGCCGGAGATCTGTTGGCCGGCCGGCGCGCAGCGGAACTCACCAACCGCCGCTGGACCCTGGCTCCCGGCGCACCCACACAGCTGTTGCTGCTGCCCATTCCCGTGGCCGGTCTCGATCCCCTGCTCAACGGCCGCAACCTGCAACTGCGCTTCCACAGCTCTGGCCCTGTGGCGCTGGCCACCCTGGCCGCCCACGGTGAAGACGGCAAGGCTCCAAGCGAGCAGCACTGGCTGCAGCTGCTCAAGGACCAACGCATGAGCAGCAAGGAGCACCAACCCACCCCACGGGGGAGCAAAGGCAAGATCATTTATTCCCGGGTGAGCGGTGTTCAGATCGGCAGCAGCTGGCGGGCCCGCATCACCGACCCGGGAAGCCCGGTGCTGGCCGCACCCACGGCCCCCATCTCCTGGCCAATCAGCAGCCTGGAGCGCGGCACCCTCGCCACCAACCAGGTGCAAACCGCGGAACTCAAACGCTTTTACCCCGGCACCGCCTGGGCGGCCCATGGCAACTACGGGGTGGAGTACGACCTCACCCTGCCGCTGCAAAACACCGGTTCAGCCGCGGTCACGCTTCAGCTGTCGCTGGATTCGCCCCTCAAAGGCAACAGCACCACCTCTCTGCTGCGCTTCCGCGATGACCTCAACGGTCCGGTGATGTTCCGCGGACCAGTGCAGACCACGGGTCTGGAGGATCCCGAGGGTGGTTCCAAGGGGCGCCAGACCCAGCACCTGGTGCTGCGCCAGGGGCAGCGGGGGCCGTCCTTGGGACAGCTGAGGCTCAAGCCAGGGGAAGAAAAGCAGGTTCGCGTTCGCCTGGTCTATCCCGCTGATGCCACGCCACCGCAGGTGCTCACCGTGCAGCCTGTGAAACAATCCTGAGCACGCCAAGAGAATTGCTCGTGACTGCACCCCGGAAGCGCAGGGTTTTCCCCTTCACTGCGGTGATCGGTCAAGAGGAGATGAAGCTGGCCCTGCTTCTCAACGTGATCGATCCGCGCATCGGCGGAGTGATGATCATGGGCGACCGCGGCACCGGCAAATCCACCACGATCCGAGCCCTGGCCGATCTGCTGCCCGACATCGACGTGGTGGCTGGTGACCCTTACAACAGTTCGTCCACCGATCCCGACCTGCAGAGCAGTGAGGTGCGCGAGCGGATGCAGCAGGGCGAAACCCTGAGCACCGAACCTCGCCAGGTGCCGATGGTGGATCTCCCCCTGGGTGCGACTGAAGACCGTCTCTGCGGCACCATCGACATTGAAAAGGCGCTGAGTGAAGGCGTGCGCGCCTTCGAGCCCGGTCTGCTGGCCAAGGCCAACCGGGGTCTGCTCTACGTGGATGAGGTGAACCTGCTCGACGACCACCTCGTCGACGTGCTGCTCGACTCCGCTGCCTCCGGCTGGAACACGGTGGAACGGGAAGGCGTCTCAGTGCGCCACCCGGCCCGTTTCGTGTTGATCGGCTCCGGCAACCCCGAGGAAGGCGAACTCCGCCCCCAGCTGCTCGACCGTTTCGGCATGAGCGTGGAAGTACGGACCGTGCGTGATCCGGAACTGCGGGTGCAGGTAGTGGACCAGCGCACCGCTTTCGACAGCGATCCCGATGGCTTCAGCACCGCTGTGGAAGGCAATCAAAACGCCCTGCAACAACGGGTGGTGGAGGCCCAGCAACGCCTTGACCAAGTGAGCATCGACGAGGATCTGCGCCTGCGCATTTCCGCCGTGTGCGGCGAGCTGGACGTGGATGGCCTGCGGGGTGACATCGTCACCAACCGTGCCGCCCGGGCCCTGGCCGCCTTCGAGGGACGCACGGAAGTCAGCGAAGAAGACGTGGCCCGTGTGGCCTCCTGCTGCCTGCGCCACCGTCTGCGCAAGGACCCCCTCGAACAGGTGGACTCCGGCGACCGGGTGGTGAAGGTGTTCTGCAAGGTGTTTGAGCGCAGCGAGAGCAGCGATCGCGCTGATTTCGAACTGGCCCTCGCCGCCTGATCCCCCCACAATCAGCCCATGCGGATCCTCGGCATCGACCCGGGCCTCGCCCGGGTGGGCTACGGGGTGATCGACATCCAGGACGGATGTCAGCGCATGCTCGATTGCGGCATCATCCAGACCGATTCCGGTCGCTCTGACGGTGATCGCATGGTGGAGATCGCTGGCGACCTGCGCCAGCTGATCCGGATCTGGCGCCCGGAACTGGCGGCCGTGGAGAAGTTTTTCTTCTACCGATCCAGCAACACCATCAACGTGGTGCAGGCGCGGGGCGTGGTGGTGATGACCCTGGCCCGCTACAAGATCCCGATGGTGGAGTTCCCACCCATGCAGATCAAATTCGCCGTGGCGGGGTTCGGCCATGCCGAAAAGGATGAGGTGCTGGAGGCGGTGATGCGGGAGTTGAACCTGGAGGAACCGCCCCGCCCGGACGATGCGGCCGATGCCCTTGCGGTGGCGCTGACGGCATGGTTGCAGCGATGAGCAGCAAGCCAACCCTGCGCCGTCACTTCAAAGCCCAGCGTCATCTGGAGGAAGCCGCCACGCGATCCATCCAGAACGCCGTGGCGGCGCTGATCGACCAGTCCAACTGCGGCAGCCGCCATGTGGGCATCTACTGGCCCCTCCCGGGGGAAGTTGATGTACGGCAGCTGCGGGATGGTCCCCATCCGCCCTTGGCCTTGCCGGTGGCCGATGGCAACGGCAGGCTCATCTACCGAAGCTGGTGTGAGGAACCGCTTCAGCCCGATGGCTGCGGCATTCCCGCTCCTGCCACAGGAGATGCTCTGAAACCCGATCAACTGGCGCTGCTGCTGGTGCCGGCGCTTGCGGTGGACGGCGCGGGAATCCGCCTGGGCTATGGCGGTGGGTATTACGACCGGCTCAGGGCTGATCCCGCCTGGGCTGCCGTGCCGGCCTGGGTGGTGCTGCCCTCAACCTGCCTTGCGGCCGAGGCGTTGCCTCGGGAGTCCTGGGATGTTCCGTTCACCGGCTGGATCACGGAACAGGGTGCTGGTCGACCCGCCTGAGAGGCCGCATCATGGGCAGCATCGATCGCCCTTCCATGCTGCGTCTGCTGGCTCCACTGCTTCTGCTCGGCTCAGTGCTGCAGAGCGCGCTGCTGGCCCCTGCCAAAGCCCATCAGATCGAAAGTGCTCTGCAGTATCTCGATGGCGATCTGCAATTGAGCAGCAGCTTTTCAAACGGTGAGCCCACCCAGGGGGCCGTTGTTCGCCTGCTCAATGCCGATGGCACGCCAGGGCAGGAACTGGGCCGCACCGATGCCGAGGGACGCCTGAGCCTCGATCTCAGCAGCCTGAGCAACGGCACCGTTGATCTCCAGGTGGACGGTGGTCCAGGCCACCGCGACTACCTCGAACTTCCCGTTCAAGACGGCGAAGTGGATCTGAACGAGGTGGTCATGTTCCCCTTCAGCCTGGTGATGGTGGGGCTGCTGGTTAGCGTGCGACGTCGAAACGACTGAGCCCCGCATGGCCACCAGCACCGGCAGTGATGCCCTCGACCGGATGGTGGAGCGCCTGGGCGGCACCGCCGATCCAAAACGCCGCTACGAATACGTGCTCTGGTTGGCCAAGAAGCTCGCACCCATGCCGGCCGAGGAGCAGACCGACGACATCAAGGTGAAGGGATGTGTGTCGCAGGTGTTTGTGCGGGGTGCCCTCGATGAGGGAGTGATGCGCTGGCAGGGCGACTCCGATGCGCTGATCACCAAGGGACTGCTCGCATTGTTGATCCAGGGGCTGGATGGATTGACGCCGGCCCAGGTGCAGGCGGTGGACCCGGCCTTCATTGCAGCAACAGGCCTGCAGGCCAGCCTGACGCCCTCACGCGCCAATGGCTTCCTCAACATCCTCCTGGCCATGCAGGAGCAGGCCCGTCAACTGGACAGCTGACCCAAGCGCTGATCAGGACAGGGACAGAAGCCGAATCACGTCAATACATAGAGTCGCTCGCAAACGTTCCAACACGGATCACAGGGGATGGCAGCAAAGGTCGGCGTGGGTCTGCTGGGACTGGGCACGGTTGGCGGTGGAGTGGCATCGATCCTCCAGAACCCCAGCGAACGTCACCCGCTGGTGGGTGAACTGGAGCTGATCCGTGTTGCCGTCCGCGATCTGAACCGTCCCCGGCCCGTTGCTCTGGACGAAAGCCTGCTGACCACCGACCCATCGGCGGTGATTCAGGACCCAGCCGTGGACGTGGTGGTGGAGGTGATCGGTGGTCTAGAGCCGGCCCGCAGCCTGATTCTCCAGGCGATTGCAGCCGGCAAATCGGTGGTGACCGCCAACAAGGCCGTGATCGCGCGCCACGGTCAGGAAATCGCTGAAGCCGCGGCCGCCGCAGGGGTGTACGTGCTGATCGAGGCCGCTGTTGGTGGCGGCATTCCCATCATTGAGCCGCTGAAGCAGTCCCTGGGGGGCAACCGCATCAACCGCGTCAGCGGCATCATCAACGGCACCACCAACTACATCCTCACTCGCATGGCTGAGGAGGGGGCTGCCTACGACGCGGTGCTTAAGGATGCCCAGGAGCTGGGCTACGCCGAAGCCGATCCGGCAGCGGATGTGGACGGTCTTGATGCGGCCGACAAGATCGCGATCCTTGCGACCCTGGCCTTCGGCGGCAGCGTGGATCGCGCTGCCGTTCCCACCGACGGAATCAGTGGCCTGCAGGGCGTGGATGTGGATTACGCCAATCAACTGGGCTACGGCGTGAAGCTGCTGGCGGTGGCCGAGCGCATGGCTGAAAGCGGCGATCCCCTGCCCCTCTCCCTGCGGGTACAGCCCACGCTGGTTCCCAAGGACCACCCCCTGGCGGGCGTGAACGGCGTCAACAACGCCATCCTTGTGGAAGGTGACCCCATCGGCCGGGTGATGTTCTACGGCCCCGGCGCGGGCGCCGGCCCGACCGCCTCTGCGGTTGTGGCCGACATCCTCAACATCGCCGGCATCCGCCAGGCCAGTGAAGGGCCGGGGAACGTGGATCCCCTGCTGGCCGCCAGCAGCTGGCGCCCTTGCGCGCTCGTCGACTCAGGCGACATTCGCCAACGCCACTATGTGCGTTTCAAGACAAAAGACGCCCCTGGCGTGATCGGCAACGTGGGCGGCTGCTTCGGCCAACGCAACGTGTCGATCCAGTCGATCGTGCAGTTCAATGCCAGCGACGCCGGCGCCGAGATCGTTGTGATCACCCATGAAGTGAGCCAACGCCAGATGAATGAAGCCCTGGACGCCATTCAGGCTTTGCCGGAGGTGTCTGGCCTCGCTGCTCACCTCGGCTGCCTCTAAGGAGAGCTTCCGCCCTGGCGAATGCCCCCTGGCGTGCGTCAGAGTGTCAAGAACTTTCACGGCACAGGCCTGAATCCTCAGGTCTGTGCTCGAAACGGTTCATGCAGAACCTCACCTGTTCGAGTCCCGGTCAAGGCTGCCCCCTAGAGGAGGGGGTGAATCCGATGACGGTGCACCAGGGAGATTGCGTCAATCTCGACAGTGACGACGACACCTATCAAGTGATCGGCCTGGATGGTGACCACGACCGCTGTTGGGTGCGCCGCTGGCCCCTGCAGAGCAACGAGGGCTCACCGGTGTTCGAAATCTCGTTGGAAAGGATTCGCCAGGTCGGGTAAGTCCCTGTTGAATGGGCCAACCCGTGTTGGTTGAGGCCCTTTGAAGCGCACCGATCGCCCCACGAGATGGACGTGCGGTGGCGCGCTGATGGCCCTAGCCCTGACCATCACCCAGATGGGGTGTCAGGCCCCGCCCCCCACCAACCGCATCACGGTGGCCTCAGCGGGCCGAATCAGCTCCCTGGATCCAGCCCAGGCCAGCACCCTCGGCGCCACGCAGCTGATCAGCGCCCTGGGGGATCCGCTCTATCGCCTGAAGCGGGATGGCTCCCTGGAACCCCGTCTGGCGGCCTCGGCCCCGGTTCTGAGTGATGGCGGTCGCACCGTCACGGTTCCCCTGCGCACCGATGTGCGTTTTCACGATGGAACGCCGTTCGATGCCGCAGCCATGGCCTTCAGCCTGCGGCGCTTCCTCGAGATCGGAACCCTCAGCTATGTGGTGGGCGACCGGATTGCGGCGGTGGAGGAAGCCGACAGCCACACTCTGCGGCTGCGCCTCAGTCGCCCCTCCACATCCCTGCAGGGTCTGCTGACGTCGATCAACCTCACCCCGATTTCACCAACGGCCTACAGCAACCATCAAAACCGTTTTCTGCACGACCGCTTTGTGGGGACAGGCCCCTACAAACTGACCCGCTTCAGCGAACATCAGCAACGCTTGGAGCCCTTTGCCCAGTACTGGGGTGAGGCGCCGCGCAACAACGGCCTCGATCTGATCACGCTGAGCAACTCCACGGCGCTCTACGGGGCATTGCGCAGTGGTGATGTGGATCTGCTGCTCTCCGCCTCGATCGACGAGGACCAGCGCCACACCCTGCATGAACAGGCCAGCGCGGGGGAGCTGCACGAGTCGGTGGGTCCGGCGATGGAGATCGGCTACATCACCCTGCTGAGCAACCGGGAGCCATTCCAAGACCCCAAGCTCAGACGGGCCCTGGCCGTCAGCCTGAACCGAAGCGAGATCAGTGAACGGGTGAGCTACGGGCTGCGCCGTCCGCTGCGGGCGCTGGTGCCCCCCAGCCTGGCCGGTGGCGCCATGACCCCATGGCCCGAACACAACCCCGAGCAGGCCCGAAAGCTGCTCCAGGCGGCGGGCTACTGCAACGGCAGCACCCTGCGCTTTCCGCTCACCTTCCGCTCCAATGTGCCCGCCGACAAATTGCTGGCCCTCACCTGGCAGGCCCAGGTGCAACGGGACCTCTCGGATTGCCTGGTGTTGGATCTCGATGGCGTCGAATCCACCACCATCTACCGCCAGCTGGGGGAAGGTGCCTTCAAAGCCGTGATGCTGGATTGGCGCGGCAGCTACCCCGATCCGGAGGCCTATCTGACGCCGCTGTTGAGCTGCACCTCGGTGGAGGGCAACATTTGCATGGAAGGAGAAGCAGCCATCAGCGGCAGCTTCTGGAGTGCCCCCGGATTGCAGACCGCCCTGCTGAAATCCGACACGCTGACGGGCGATGCCCGCCGCACCGCCCTGGATCGTGTGGACCATCTCTCCGCCGAGGGTGCCGCCTACATCCCCGTCTGGCTGGATTCACCTCGGGCCTGGGCCCAGCTGAACCTCAACCCTCCACGATTTGATGGCAGTGGTCAGCTGATGCTCGCTGAGCTGGAGCGCCGGCAGGACGGAGCGTCAAAGAAAGGAGCGACGAACAACTGATGGGACGCGCCCGAGACCTCGCCCGCTACAGCGCCACCCGCCTCGCCCTGGCGCCCTTAATGTTGTGGCTGATCGCCAGCCTGGTGTTCCTGTTGCTGCGCGTCGCCCCAGGGGATCCCGTGGATGCGGTGCTCGGCAGCCGTGCCCCCGCCGCTGCCAAAGCCGCCATGCGAGCTCGGCTTGGCCTGGATCAATCGTTGCTGGATCAGTACCTCAGCTATCTCAATGGATTGATCCACGGCGATCTGGGGCAGGCCCTGATCAACCAGGAGCCGGTGCGAGCCATCATCGGCAAAACCCTGCCCGCCAGCCTGGAGCTGAGCGTGATCGCCCTGGTGTTGGCTGCTGTGGTGGGGCTGAGCATTGGCTTCAGCGGCATTGCCCGGCCCGAGGGAAAGATTGACCTGGGCGGACGCCTCTATGGATTGGGCACCTATGCCCTGCCGCCCTTCTGGGTGGCCATGCTGGTGCAGCTGGTGTTCGCCGTCAGCCTGGGCTGGTTGCCGGTGGGCGGGCGCTTCCCCCCCAGCCTTCTCCCCCCCGAGGGCAGCGGATTTTTCTTGCTGGACAGCGCTCTGCAGAACAACTGGACCGCGTTCCGAGGCACCGTGCGTCACCTGATCCTGCCCGCGGGGACCCTGGCCCTGCTGCTCAGCGGCACCTTCACGACCGCCCTGCGACTGAACCTGCGACGCACCCTGCGCGGCGACTACGTGGAAGCGGCGCGCAGCCGCGGCCTCAGTGAGCGCCAGGTGATCCTGCGCCACGGACTGCCCAATGCCTTGCTGCCGGTGCTCACCATTGCTGGCATCACCGTGGCCTCATTGATCGGTGGGGCCCTGCTGATTGAAGTGACCTTCTCCTGGCCAGGCATTGCCTTGCGGCTGCAGGAAGCCATCAACCAGAGGGACTACCCCGTCGTTCAGGGGATCGTGGAGGTGATCGCCGCCCTGGTGGTGCTGGTGAGTGTTGCCGTTGATCTACTGGTGGCCAGCCTCGATCCACGGGTGCGCTACTGATCCAGCAGCTCCTGGGCCCTGCGACGGCCCAAGCGATGCCAGCGCGTCTTGGAACTGGCGTCCATCAGATGAACGGCATCGTTGCTAAGTGGCGGGGAGTTCAGGGAATCAAGAAAACGGATGACTTCATGGGCAATCACCCGTTGAACGCTGAGGGGATTGACGCCCACCAACTCTTCGCCGAGCCGGAAGATGTCGTCCCCCTCTGACGCCTTGCCCTGGCCATCCACACGAATCGGTGAAAAGTGACTGGCCCCCTCCACCACCACCACACGGCTGGCGGGATGCTCCGCCAATCCAGCCACAAGAGCCAGCTGCTCATCCAAAGGAGGGGTGATCAGATCGAGGGTGCCCCCCACCATCAACAGCGGAATCGGCAACGCCCGACTGGCGCGGTGCGGCCAGATCAACCCACCAAAGCTGTTGAGCCCCACCACCGCCCGGGGCAGCGCGTCCATTGCATTGCCGTCGAGCACACGGCCTGCCGCCAGTTCGCACTGGAGCAATTCCGACAGGTTGGTGAGGGGCAAGCCCGCCAGGGCCGCTTCACAGCGCTGGGCCATCCCGGGCACCAGCTCCGCCCCACTGGCCAGGAGGGCCGTTAAGGCACCCAGGGAATGGCCCATCAGCACCACCTCGGTCCCGGGGATGTTCAAATCGCCCCGTTGCTGCGCCTCCAGCACCGCCTCCAGGTCAGCCAAGCGATCACGCAGTGCTGCGGCACCATCGAACGACTGCCGCCCCTCGAGCAAACCCTGAACAGCGGCGGCATCGCTGCCGGGATGCTCAAGCACCAGCACGGGCCAGCCCGCCTGCATCAGCGAACGCGCCAGCCAGTGGAAGTGGTTGGGGTCCCCCCCCAGCCCCGGCATCATCAAAACCCAGGTCCGGTCCGCACGAGGCGACTGGGGAATCCAACGTTCCAGCCGCAATGGCCGCGAACGATGGCCCACCGCAAGCGTTGCGTGACGGGGCGCATCAGCCGAGGCAGAACGCTCCCTGCCCTGCAGGGGCTGCAACCGAGCCTCCTCCTGAGCCAAAGCCCGCATTAGGGACTGGTGACGCTTCAATTCCAACCGCCAGCGGTTGGCAGCAGCCACCAACGCATCCAGATCAAGACGCAACTGCGGGGTGGGCAACGCCTCCAACACATCCAGCGTTGAAACGGTTTCCTGCCGTTCGAGCAGCTGCTCCAGCGTGGAGAGCACCAGCGAACGGTTGATGCGCCGTCCGTCCTCCACGCGAATCAATTCCCCCAGGGCATCCAGTAGCGGCCCAGCTCCCCAGCTGCTGAGCAGCTGACGCCCGAGGCTGCGGCGGGAGAGCACCGGAGCCTGGAGCAGACGGATCAGCCCCTCGCGACTCTCGGGTGCGAGAAGCCCCATCCAGGTGGACAACTCCGATCGCGAGAGCTGCGCTGGATCAGCCGTCGGCGAGCGCACAAAGGATCCGAGTTCCTCCACCGAAACCGGAAGTACCACGCCGTCGATCTTGACCTCCACACGTTCTGTGGAGCCAACAGGCCACGATCCGCACGTGCTGAGCAGCAGACTGCCCATCAAGCCCATCGCGATGCATCGTCCTGTTAAGCGTCCGCGCAGCAACGCCTGACCCTCTGCGGTGGTGGAACCAGTTTCCATCACCCCTGAGAAATGTCACCCGACTGAGGTTCCTGGCGTCCATCGGTGCCGGCGGGGTGATGTTCATGACGCCGCTGATCTTTCATGCGATCGACTTCTCAGCGCGTGAAGTGGGAAGCGGCCTGGCCGTCTCTGCCCTGATCGGCACGGTGGTGCGCCTGCTGAGCGGTGCACTGCTTGATCGCGGCATCCGCTGCTCCTGGCCGGTGAGGGGCACAACCCTGTTGGCCATTGCAGCTGATCTGATTCTGCTGCAGGCTGATAACTACAACAGCTACCTGCTCGGACAGCTGCTGCTGGGCTGCGCGGCGGGTCTGTACTGGCCTGCCATCGAATTGGCCGTTCCCCTGAGTTGCGGCAACCTTCCCTCCAGCCGGGGCTACGCCCTGGTGCGCAGTGCCGATGCTCTAGGGATCGGCATTGGCACGCTGATCGGAACCGTTGCCGCCAGCTTGGGAGTGCTGCGAACGGTGTACAGCGTTGAAGCGGTGTGCATGGGCGCTGTGTTGGTGCTGATCAGCCTTGTTCCCCTCCAGGACGGTCCGCCCTACCGCAACCTCAGCGCCAACAGCCCAGCGCCTTTTGGTCAACGGCCACGGCCAACAACACGACTGCCCTGGTTGCTTCCCCTGCTGCCAGTGCTGCTCATCAGTGTGGTGGCCACCGGGATCCTGGCCCTTCAACAAAGTGCGCTTCCCCTCGATCTGTTGCGCGGCGGGTTGGTGCGACCGGCCCTGAGCGAAAGCCACAGCAGTGCCCTGATCTCCCTTCAGTTAACCCTGCTGGTAAGCCTGCAGTGGCCTGTGGGCCGTTGGCTGGCGGAGCGGAGCGTTGGCTTCGGCCTCGGCTTGAGCCTGGGGGGATTCAGCCTGGGCTGCATTCTGATTGCCCTGTCCTCCCTGTTCGAGAACGGAACGATGCTGGTGCTGGCAGCTCTTCTGCCGATGGCCTTCGCCCAGGCCGCTTTCCTGCCCACGGCTACAGAAGCAGTTATTGAAGAGACACCACCGGAACACCGGGGTTTGGCGATGGCGCTGTTTTCGCAGTGCTTCGCCATCAGCGCCATCGTTGCGCCCCTGGCTGGAGGAGCCTTGCTCGACCTTCAAAACAATGGTCTGCTGCTCTGGCTGTTGATGGGTGGAGCCTGCCTGGTCGTGCTCCCTGCCCTGCGCAGCCTCCAGCCGCGCTATGGGGCGACGACAACCCATAACGCTGGCGTGCTCCAGGACGAGCCAGCGGCGGTCGTCAGAGCTGATGGCTCTGTTGGTTCAGCGGAAACAAGGAGAATGACTCCGCACTGAAGGACCATGACGCAGACCAGATCAGGCCACGCAGATCAATCTCTACAGAGCCAACGCCCTCAACTGATCATCCACGCCGGCACGCACAAAACAGCCTCCACCTACATCCAGGAACGGCTGCACCGCAATCGCGAGCTTCTGAGCAGCCAAGGCGTCAGCCTGCAGGACCCCCTTGAGTGCAAACCCAAACCGAAAAAACTGGCCGCTGAGCTGTGCAAACGAAGGAGCAAACGCTGGAAGGCGTTCTTCATGCAACAGCCAGAGGGCAAGCATTGTCTGCTCAGTGCGGAGCAATTCGCCGTGCCGCTCACCGATCCCCAATGCATCCGGCAACTTGAGGCTCTGGCGGATGCAGCGGGCTATGATCTTCACATCGTGATTTTCATTCGCAGCCAGCTCGATTACATCAACTCGCGCTACATCTACTCACTGCGGCGTTTTTATCACCACCAAACCTTTGAGCAGTTTGTTGACGATGCCTTGCATGGAAAACTTCAGAACGAAAAACCCAAGCGAGGCAAAATCAAACGCCGGCAGGATGTGTTTGATTTCTGGAACTACTTCCAGCCTTTGCTGAAGGCAAAGGCCAAGGGTTTGAACGTGAGTTTTCTGCCATTCCGCCAGGGAGGCGTTGATCCTTTTGAGCAGTTCATTCGCACCATCAACCTCTCAACAACACTGCCCTGGAAATCTTGCCCCCAGAAGCACTACAACCGCAGCCCAGGAACCCGAGGCGTGTGGCTGGCCCGGGTGCTCAGCCAACTCCTCAGGGAGAACGGCATTTCCCCCAAGAGCATTGGCAATTCCTCTCAGATCATCCTCAACGAGGAGCGTCAACGACGCTGGAACGATCCATCCTTCTGGGGCTACTCACGCAAGCTCACCAAGAAGATGACACGTCATTTCGAAGCCAACAACGCCCGGTTTGCCCAGGCTGCTTGGAGCTGCAGCTGGGACGAGGCCTTCTCCACATCCAACCCAGCCACACAACGCAGGCGTACGGCCTACGCCCCTCCATCCATCGAAGCCGAAGTTCGAATGCATGCTGCTGCGCAACGCTTGCTGGATCGCATCAAGCGACAACAAACCACTAGACATCCCTCACCGCTGAAACGACTGATCCGGCTGATGTTGCGCAGATAAAACGTGGACAGGATCGTGATCAGACGTTGAACAGGAACTCCATCACATCGCCTTCGTCCACCAAGTACTCCTTTCCTTCACTGCGCAGCCAACCTTTGTTGCGGGCTTCTGCCAGTGAGCCGGCCTCCAGCAGCTTCTCCCAACCGATGGTCTGAGCGCGGATGAAGCCCCGCTCGAAATCGGTGTGAATCACACCGGCAGCCTGCGGAGCGGTCATCCCGGCTTTGAACGTCCAAGCCCTTGTTTCCTTTTCACCGGTGGTGAAGTAGGTGCGCAGCCCGAGCAATCGATAGGTGGCCCGAATCAGGCTTTGCAGACCGCCTTCCGTCACCCCAAGACCTTCCAGATAGTCCGCGGTTTCCTCATCTCCCAGTTCCACCAGCTCCGCTTCCACCTGGGCAGAGATCCGCACCGTTTCGGCACCTTCCTTGGCGGCCAGTTCAACCACCTCGCTGCAGAAGGCATTGCCCTCAGCCAGGTCGTCTTCACTCACATTGGTGGCGTAGATGATCGGCTTGGCGGTTAACAGCCCCAAGGGCTTGATCATCGCCGCTTCTTCATCGTTCAGAGCGACACTGCGGGCAGCACCACCGTTCTCGAGCACCGCCTGAATCCGTTCAAGGGCAGCGTCTTCCACCTGCGCTTCTTTACTGGTGCGCATCTGCTTCTTGAGACGCTCCCGGCGCTTCTCAATCTGAGCCAGATCCGCCAGACCCAGCTCAAGATTGATCACCTCCGCGTCCCGGGAGGGACCCACTGACCCTGAAACGTGGATGACGTCATCGTCCTCGAAGCAGCGGATCACATGAACGATCGCGTCCACCTCACGGATGTTGGCGAGAAACTTGTTTCCCAGACCTTCGCCCTGGCTGGCGCCTTTCACCAGACCAGCAATGTCCACAAACTCCATTCGGGTCGGAATGGTGTCCTGGCTTTTGCTCAGCTCTGTTAAGCGGTCCAGTCGTTCATCGGGCACCGCCACGGTGCCGACGTTGGGCTCGATCGTGCAGAAGGGAAAGTTGGCAGCCTGCGCCTGAGCGTTGGCGACCAGCGCATTGAACAAGGTGGACTTGCCCACGTTGGGCAATCCGACAATTCCGGCTTTGAGCATCGGCGGAATCTACCGGCCAGCGGCGAGACTGTTGTGAAGTTTTGTGGGCCCATGCTGCAGTCCTTGCGCTCCCCTGCGTCCCCATCGCCTGAAGCAGAGCTGGCCTCAGTGGCAAAAGCACGATCCAGACGGCCCAAGGCCGCGATGGCGGGATTGCTGCTGCTGGCCCTGGGCGGGGGGGGGTTGCTGCTGCTTTTCGGTCCCTGGAGCAACCGTCAACGGGATCTGAAGCCTTACACCACCACAGCTGAACGCGGCGTGCTGTCTGGGGTAATCAGCGCCAGCGGCGAACTGCAGGCCCAGCAGAAGGTGAACGTGAGTCCGCGCAAGCAGGGTCTGCTGGCGGAGCTGATGGTGGATGAAGGCGATGTGGTGGAGAAAGAGCAGGTGCTGGCGGTGATGGATCGCGGCGATCTCGATGATCGGCTGCAGGAGAAACAAGCTTTGCTGCGCCAGGCTGACGCCAACTTCAAGAGCACAAAGGAGGACTTCGAACGTCGCAGCCAGCTGTATGCCAGCAGCGTGATCAGCGCTGACGAATTCAGCGGTGCCCGCTTCGACCTCCTGGCCAGGCAGGCGGGTCTGGTGGCAGCCCGAGAACGGGTGGAGCAACTGGAACAGGAGAGCCGCGAAAAAACGATCCGCGCCCCCTTCTCAGGAACGATCACAGCGCGCTACGCCGAACCGGGGTCGTTTGTGACCCCCACCACAGCCGCCTCAGCCACAGCCGGTGCCACCAGCGCCTCGATCGTTGAGCTCTCGCAAGGCCTGGAGGTGAGGGCCCGCGTTCCGGAAAGCGACATCGGCCGCATCGAGCCCGGCCAAACCGCCGAGATCCGAGTGGATGCCTATCCCGATGAGCGCTTCCAGGCAAAGGTGAGTGAGGTTGCCCCCAGGGCCGCGAAAGAGAACAGCGTCACCTCCTTCGAAGTGAGGCTGAACTTCATCAACCCGCAGAAGAAACTGAAAATCGGCATGACCGCCGACATCAATTTCCAGACCGGGCGCAGTGCGCCCAAAATCCTGGTGCCTACCGTGGCGATCACCCTTGAAGACGGCCAACAGGGTGTGTTGCTGGTGGATGAGAACCAGCAACCACGTTTTCAGCCGGTGGAACTGGGCAACAGCAGCGGCGACAAGACTGCGATCCTGAACGGTCTCGAATCAGGAACTCGCGTGTTCATCGATCTGCCCCCCTGGGCTGATCGCCGCGATTGATCCACCCACGTTTTCAACACCGTCATGCCCGAGGCCACCGCCAAGCCCCTTCTGCTGCTTGTGGATGGCCATTCCCTGGCCTTTCGCAGCTTCTACGCCTTCAGCAAGGGAGGTGAAGGCGGTCTGTCCACCAAAGACGGCCGGCCCACGAGCGTGACCTACGGCTTTCTCAAAGCCCTGCTGGACAACAGCAAAACCCTGAAGCCTGAAGGCGTTGCCATCGCCTTCGACACAGCCGAGCCCACCTTCCGCCACAAGGCGGACGCCAACTACAAGGCCCACCGGGATGTGGCGCCTGAGGTGTTCTTCCAGGACCTCGAACAGCTGCAGCAGATCCTCGAAACGCACCTGCAGCTCCCCCTCTGCATGGCGCCAGGCTACGAAGCCGACGATGTGCTGGGAACCCTGGCGAACCGAGCGGCCGACTCGGGATGGGGCGTGCGAATCCTTTCGGGAGACCGCGACCTGTTCCAGCTGGTGGATGACGGCCGCGACATCGCGGTGCTCTACATGGGCGGCGGGCCCTACGCCAAAAGCAGCGGCCCAACGCTGATCCGCGAAGAAGGGGTGCTCGGCAAGCTCGGCGTGATGCCCAACAAGGTGGTGGACCTCAAGGCCCTCACCGGTGACAGCTCCGACAACATCCCCGGCGTGCGCGGGGTTGGCCCCAAAACAGCCATCAACCTGCTGAAAGACAACAGCGACCTCGACGCGGTGTATGCCACCCTCGAGGAAGTGGAAGCCGAAGGCTCGAAAGCCAGTCGGGGCGCCATCAAAGGTGCACTGAAAGGGAAGCTGCGCGCCGACCGCGACAACGCCTACCTGTCGCGCAAGCTGGCCGAAATTCTCGTGGATGTTCCCCTGCCCAAGGAACCCAGCCTGCCGCTGTCGTCGGTGGATGCTGATGGCCTGAGCAGCTGCCTGGAAGACCTCGAGCTCAACAGCCTGCTGCGCCAGGTGGGGGGCTTTGTGGCGGCCTTTTCCAAAGGGGGCTACGGGGCCAATGCGGAGGCCGCTGCAGCCAAGACCCCCTGCCGCTCACCCAGCTCGGAACAGCCAGCTGCCGAAGCCGCAACCGAACCGGTCACCAACGACGACGTGGGGCTGCCGGCCCTGAAACCGCAACTGATCCAGACCGAAACGGCCCTGGACGCCCTGGTGCGAAGGCTGATGGCCTGCACCGACAGCAGCCTGCCTGTGGCCTTCGACACCGAGACCACCGACCTCAACCCGTTCCGCGCCGAACTGGTGGGCATCGGCATCTGCTGGGGAGAGGCCCTGGACGCACTCGCCTACATCCCGCTGGGCCACAAAGGCAGCGAAGACAGCAGCCCGGAGCAGCTGCCATTGGAAACCGTGCTCACCGCCCTCGCGCCGTGGCTAGCCAGCAGCAACCACCCCAAGACTCTGCAGAACGCCAAATACGACCGCTTGATCCTGTTGCGGCATGGCGTTGCCCTCGAGGGTGTCGTGATCGACACGCTGCTGGCCGATTACCTGCGGGATGCCGCGGCCAAACATGGTCTGGAGCTGATGGCCGAACGGGAGTTCGGCTTCCAGCCCACCGCCTTCACCGATCTGGTGGGCAAAAAGCAAACCTTCGCTGATGTGCCGCTGGAGCCCGCCAGCCTGTACTGCGGCATGGACGTGCACGTCACCCGCCGCCTCGCCCTGCTGCTGCGCCAAAAGTTGGAGACCATGGGGCCGCAGTTGATGCCATTGCTGGAGCAGGTGGAACAGCCGCTGGAACCGGTGCTGGCCCGGATGGAATCCACCGGAATCCGCATTGATGTGCCCTATCTCCAGGGCCTTTCCGAGGAGATGGGCTCCACCCTGCAGCAGCTGGAATCCGACGCCAAAGCGGCCGCTGGAGTGGACTTCAACCTGGCCTCACCCAAGCAGCTGGGGGAGCTGCTGTTCGACACCCTTGGCCTGGATCGCAAGAAATCCCGGCGCACCAAAACCGGCTTCAGCACCGACGCCACCGTGCTGGAGAAACTCGGCAACGACCACCCGGTGGTGCCCCTGGTGCTGGAGCACCGGGTGCTCAGCAAGCTCAAGAGCACGTACATCGACGCCTTGCCGCAGCTGGTGGAGGCGGAGACCGGGCGGGTCCACACCGATTTCAACCAGGCGGTAACGGCAACGGGACGGCTCAGCAGCAGCAACCCCAACCTGCAGAACATTCCGGTGCGCACCGAGTACAGCCGGCGGATCCGCAAAGCCTTTCTGCCGCAGGAGGGCTGGACCCTGCTCAGCGCTGATTACTCCCAGATCGAGCTGCGCATCCTCACCCATCTCTCGGGAGAAGAGGTGCTGCAGGAGGCCTACCGCAGCGGCGACGACGTGCACGCGCTGACCGCCAGGCTGCTGCTGGACAAAGACGAAGTCAGTCCGGACGAGCGTCGGCTCGGCAAAACGATCAACTTCGGTGTGATCTATGGCATGGGAGCCCAGCGCTTCGCCCGGGAAACCGGCGTGAGCCAGAGCGAAGCGAAGGAATTCCTGGCCAAGTACAAGCAGCGCTACCCGAAGGTGTTTGCCTTCCTCGAGCTGCAGGAGCGGCTCGCCCTCAGCCGCGGTTACGTGGAAACCATCCTCGGCCGCCGGCGGCCGTTCCACTTCGATCGCAACGGCCTGGGGCGACTGCTGGGCAAGGCTCCCCTGGAGATCGACCTGGATGTGGCCCGCCGCGGCGGCATGGAAGCGCAGCAACTGCGGGCGGCGGCCAATGCCCCGATTCAGGGCTCGAGTGCCGACATCATCAAAGTGGCGATGGTGCAGCTGCAAGACGCCCTGCACCGTCAGGGCCTACCGGCCCAGCTGCTGCTGCAGGTCCACGACGAACTGGTGCTCGAGGTGGCGCCGGACGCCCTCGAGGCCACCCGAGAGCTTGTGGTGCGAACCATGGAACAGGCCATTGAACTGAGTGTTCCGTTGGTGGTGGAGACCGGCGTCGGCGCAAACTGGATGGAGGCGAAATAAGCGCAGCCGAAGAGGCCGTAGCCTCATCCCGAGCTCCTGATCAGCTGTGTCCCTGCGCTTCACCAACAGCCTCACCAGCCGCACCGAAGCGTTCGAGCCCCTCACCGAGGGCAAAGCCAGCATCTATTGCTGCGGCGTAACGGTCTACGACCTCTGCCACCTGGGCCATGCCCGCAGCTACATCAACTGGGATGTGCTGCGCCGTTATCTGATCTGGCGCGGGTACGACGTCACTTACGTCCAGAACTACACCGACATCGACGACAAGATCCTCAACCGAGCCAATGAGGAGGGCATCACGATGCAGGCGGTGAGCGAACGCAATATCGAAGCGTTCGAGATTGACATGGGACGTCTGAATATTCTCCCAGCCGACCGAATGCCACGGGCCACCGGCTGCATCGAAGGCATCCAGACACTGATCAGCGAACTGGAATCCAAAGGAGCCGCCTACAGCTCAGATGGTGATGTGTACTTCGACATTTCGAAGGCCAAGAATTACGGCAAGCTCAGCGGCCGCGACCCCGACGAGCAGCAGCAGGGAGCCAGCGGTCGAACCGCTGATGGAGAGGAAATCCGCAAGCGTCATCCCTTTGATTTCGCACTCTGGAAGGGGGCCAAAGCCGGAGAACCCAGCTGGGAATCCCCCTGGGGACCAGGCCGACCGGGCTGGCACATCGAATGCTCAGCCATGGTGCGCCAGGAACTGGGGCAAACCATCGACATTCACCTCGGTGGCGGAGATCTGGTGTTCCCACACCACGAAAACGAGATTGCTCAATCGGAAACTGCCAACGGCACAACCCTGGCGAAGCTATGGATGCACAACGGCATGGTCAATGTCGGTGGCACCAAGATGTCCAAATCGCTCGGCAACTTCACCACCATCCGCGCCTTGCTGGACAGTGGAATCTCGCCGATGACCCTTCGCCTGTTTGTGCTGCAGGCCCACTACCGCAAACCCCTTGATTTCACCGCCGAGGCCCTTGAGGCCGCAGCCACCGGCTGGAAGGGTCTGAATGCAGCCCTAAGCCTTGGCGATCGCCACGGCGACAGCCTCGGCTGGAGTACGGCTGCACCACTCACAGAGGGCGCCATGACGGCCAACGGAGGTCCGGCTGATACTGCTCTGGTGGAGCTCGAACAACGCTTCATCAGCGCCATGGACGATGACCTCAACAGCTCGGGCGGACTGGCCGTGCTGTTCGATCTGGTCAAGCCCCTGCGGGCACTCGCAAACCGGCTGGAACGGGGGGAAGAGGCCTCCCTGCCTGAGCCGGAGTTGAAAGGTCTGGAAGAGCGTTGGCAGCTGCTGCGACACCTGGCGGCGGTGTTGGGACTGCGCTGGGAAGCGGAAGCCGCCACCAGCCTGGACGATGGCGCCATTGATGCAGCCATCGCGGCGCGCAAGGCTGCGAAAGCAGCGAAGGATTACGCCGAGGCCGACCGGATCCGGGATGAGCTCGGCGCCCAAGGTGTAGAGCTGATCGACAAACCCGGCGGAGTGACGGAGTGGATCCGCGCCTGATCCCGGCATGACCTAGTGCTGAATCAATTAAAGACGCGAAGCAAAACAGAAGGAGAAGCACTATGACAAGTAAGTTCAGAAGAAGAGAGAACTAGGGAATCTCTGGACAAACGGGGTTCGGCGGCGGCAGTGAGCAGAAAAGAAATCATTTTCTGATGACTTCTGGTCTCCTGTTCAGCCACTTTGGGCTGGTTCTTGAGGCTGAATCGCGCGGTTCAGTCATACCAAGCCCCTGGTCAGGCTGTTGCCAGCAATTGCCTGCGGGCCTGAAACAGATTCGATAGTGCTGCCAACATGTGGATCTTGCAGCGGTTCTTGGCCAGGCCGCGCAGCCTGGTCTTCTGAAAGCCGAATTGCTGCTTGATCACGCGGAAAGGATGCTCGACCTTGGAGCGGATGTGGGCCTTGGCTGTCTCGATCAGATCCTGCAGCCTTCCATCTGGTGTATCCGGTAGAGCCCTGCGTTTGCCGGGTCGCATCGCCACCCTGAATTCCGTTGCCTTGCCTGCCATCTCTGGCCTTTTGGCAATTCCCTGGTAGCCGGCATCGCCGTAAACGACCTCCTCATCACCGTGGAGGAGCTCTGCCGCGGGAGTGAGGTCATGCACGTTCGCTGCGGTGACCACGACCGAATGGATCAGGCCTGAGTCCTTATCCACGCCTGCGTGGACCTTCATGCCGTAGGCGCAGCCTTCCGCGAAGCGGTGATACAACTGGTTGCCTTTCTTGGTCTGGTGCATCTCCGGATCCCGCTTCCCTTCTTTATTTTTGGTGGAGCTGGGCGCGGCGATCAAGGTCGCATAGACGATTGTGCCCTGGCGCATCGTCATGCCTTTCTCACTGAGGTGGGCTTTGACGGTCTCAAAGATCTGCTCACCCAGCTTGTGCTTCTCCAGCAGATGCCGGAAGGTAAGAATCGTGGTCTCATCCGGGATCCGGTCGCTGATCAGCTCGATGCCGGCAAAGCGGCGCATGGTGGGCACCTCGATCAGGGCCTCCTCCATCGCCGGGTCGCTCAGCGAATACCACTGTTGGAGCAGGTGAATCCGCAGCATGGTGGCCAGTGGATAGGGAGGCCGCCCTCCTTTCTTGCTCGCTTTGGGGTAGTGGGGCTCGATCAGGGCGATCAGCGCCTGCCATGGCACCACCACCTCCATCTCAGAGAGAAACTTCTCCCGCTTGGTCTTCTTCTTGGCGGTGGTGAGCTCGTAATCCGAGAAGCCGAGCTGCTTGCCGCCCATCAATCCAGACCTGGCCTGTGATTACAAGGCCATTGTCGCGTGGATCGCCTGGGTTTCCCAGGGTCTCCTTAGAACCATATGAACAAAAAAGCGTCAACAAAGCTGAGATAGCAACTCAAAAAAACTCGATCTACGTACAATCAGAGACAAAAAGAATTGAAAACCAAATCAAATACAATGAGGACAGCAACATTGCCGAAGGAACACAAAGCAGGCCCCAAGAAGAAGCGGCACAACATTCTCATCAAACCAGCGCACACAATCAATAACAACGCTTACTTACCTATGCCTACTAAATTGATTCGAGAAGCAAGTGCAGGCGGAACCTTCATAGATTCAGAGCGCCTGACTCAGAAACCAAGGCCATGCCATAATCTGGGTGGCAATGGCAAACTCGAGAGAAACCATGAACGGCTCCATTGAATATCTATCCAAGAGACTTGCCGGCTATTGCATCTTCATTAACGACAAGCATAAATTACTTGTAATTGCTCCCCAAAAATGCGGTTCCACATCAATATTCAAGTCCTTATACGATAGCCTGGTCGAGCCAAGTAGGGAATATGAAAAAACATTTTCTCACGAATACACAAAAGAATTGTGCATACACATGCATCTCAAATTCACACAGGACAGCTCCACAAGCAATCTAAAACGAATCTTCGCGGACGAGAGCTATAAAAAAATACTGGCAATTCGCGATCCCATAGACAGACTTTGCTCATCAATATGCTCAAAATACCTTCTCGAAAGCACACCTTTCTATCAACGAGAAATAAAGAATAAGCGAATAAACAAAAATTCACTTTTTCAACCCTACACAAACACAGACAATTTTCTCGATAACTTCAATGAAATCGCAAATATACTTCTCACGAAGGGGTCTATTTTTAAAAACGAAAAAGCATCTCACGCATCGCCGATCAGCGAAATAGTTCCCAAAGAAATCTTGCCCTTCTTCGATAAAATTGATATCACCAACAAAGAAGGATGGACAAAACTTAAAAAAAGTATCAATCAACATTTGCGCAAGCACCAAGACAATCTCAAGATTGAAGATTTTCCCCACGTCAATGAAAGCCCTTTAAACCAAAGCCGGCGCTTCCTGAGCAGGAATAATATAACGATTGCATACGGACGATACAGCGAAGATTATATAAATTTGCAATTCAAACACCCAGACCCGGTTGAGCATGAACAAAGCCCACCAAGCATTCAAGAGCTAAAATCTCTGAATACTTTCATATCACTCGCGAATCGATCAGCTGACTTATTTAACATTGGGAATAACCTAATCAGAAAAGAAAAGGAAATTGCAAAAAAACATATAGCCAAAATAAAATCATCACAAGATTTGCACGAAACAATATTAGAGTCGCTAAAAGATTCACAACAATCAAAACTCGAGTCACTTAAAGACTCGCACCAAGCAGAATTAGAGTCACTAAAAGACCCGCACCAAGCAGAATTAGAGTCGGCAAAAGATTCGCATCAATCAAAACTCGAGTCACTAAAAGACTCGCACCAAGCAAAGCTGAATGCAGCTCTAAAACATAACGCAAGCAAGTTGAGTGAACTGACGATCAAAAATGAACAACTCATTGTCCTAGAAGAACTTTCAAGAAGAACAGCGGAGGAATTGCTAATTGAATCTCATGGACTTAAAGAATTGAATAGCAAATTGAAAAAAGATATGATAGAAAAAACAAAAGAAGAAATTAAAAATCATCCTAGCCCTTTGGTTGCGGAGGAAATATCAGACCTTGATTTGTATACACTCACACGTAGAGCAGAAAAAAGAATTAGGAATAAGAACTTTAGGTCTGCAGTAGAATTACTCAATACAGCCTATTTTATGGACAAAAAAAATCGCAGCATTCTACTAAGATTATGGGCCGTTTCAAGTAAGAACCAAGTTATACGATCATTAATGCTATGGATAACACCATCAGCAAAGAGCTCAGGCACGAACGCAAATGAGGTGTGATCCAATGAATAATTCTAAATTCTCGCTTATTTTAAGCATCAATCACAATCATCAAAACTACAGAAGACTCATTGAGCAGGCTCAAACTCAAGACTATTCAAATCTCGAGATTATTATTATAAGCAATCGATTAAACACTAAGGATCAGTATGTTGTGGATTTTCTGGTATGCAAGGATGTTCTTAAACGATCAAAGCATTTATCATTCTTGAAGCGCGAGTCATTATCGTCTCTATGCAATGAGGGAATCTCGTATGCAAGTGGAAATTACACCTGGTGCATTGATGAAGACGTCGATTTAAATAACAAATCAACTATCACCAACATTGTAGAAAAACTTGCACAGTCGAAAGCGCAAGCGATTTACCTATGCAATGAAATAACCTCAAACAAGGGCAATGACTCAGCGTTATCTTCTGAAATAGATAACATCTCACTTGATCATCCAGTCTCTTTGGTTAATCAAGATGATTGGCACAATCATCGCCGCATCGTCATAAACCTTGACACCATAAAACTATTTAATCTTCATTTTTCAGAAGGATGGCAACACATCCATGGAAAATTACTGTCTCTACAGATCATAAGATTTCTTCCAAACATTTATTACTACCGCCAAGAGTTGGTCAAATTCGAAACGAACAATTCATCACTTAACTCTAAGGAACTCACGGCTCACCATCTTTCACTTAACTATGCCTTAAGATACTCCGAACTGCTATTTGGAGCGTATTCAAATACATTCAAAATCATCCTGAAAAAAGAGATTAAAGATAGCAGGTTGATTTTTCAAAAAATAAATGGATCCCAGCTCAACAGCAAAATAAAAGATTACCTTAAGTACTCACGACAAACTTGTTTAGTAAATTATATAAATAAGACCACCAAAAACAGCAAAGAATTATCGCATATGCTGTTAAGCGTCAAAGATTTAGAGCCTGATATAAAGACTAAGCCGAGCAAAATGCTGAACGAGTTTTTTAAGAATTCTAGGATCAAGATTCACTGTGGAGCTCATAAGACAGCTACAACTTATATTCAAAATATTTTGCATGAAGCACGTTATGATTTAGCTTTACAAAACACGATTTACATACACTATGAACAATTAAGAGAGGACTTTATAAAAGCCAAGAAAGAAGAAGGAATTACTGAAACGGGAGAAAGACTGGCTTATGCTATTTGCAAACAATCTGCACTTTTATCGTTTAAATTACCAAGTGTAATAATTATCTCAGAGGAAAATTTAATAAGACCAAACACTGAGATTTCTGCAAAGTGGAATTCAGAAGCTACTTATCAAAATGCATGCAACTACTCCTGCGCATGCATGAGAAATGGATATGATCTAAATCATCTTGTCAATCAAGCAAAAATATTCCCAGGGGGAATTGAAATCATTTTTACAGTAAGAAGCTATTTCGATTATCTCCTGTCAAGACACTCTGAATTTCTTAAATGGCGCCCTTTCAAAGAATTTGATGGAGATTTTATAGACACAACCGATCTTAAAAAATGCAACTGGGAATATTTAATTTCTGACCTCAAAAAGATAAATGGTCCGACATCGATAGTTGCTTTTGAAAGTTACAAACGTGATCCTTTAAAATTTGCAAATTATTTGGCTGAATTTGATCTGGAAAGTTTCGAAAATAAAATCAAAAGCGGGCAGGCAATCAGTAGAAGCAGATCAAGCCAAGCCTTACTTGACGAAGTTATCAACAAGAATCATATAGGATTTGATAGATTTAAATTAAGAGATATTTTCCATGAGAAAATTGAAAATCCAAACCCCAATGAAACAAAGTTCTTAAGCAAGTTATTCCCCAAAACGCTTTTATTAGAGGTTAATGCGAACTATAAAGCCATATACTTGACCAGAGACTTTCAATGTCCAGATAATAATTATCCTTCACTAAGTGACAAACAATTCTGCGAAAGCAATGTATTAGAGACCTTGCCGCTCCCCGAAAGAGCACAATTATCTCTTTCCCGACAATCAAAAGAATTGAGATCATGCTTGGCTTCTATTAGCAACAGATCATTATTTCTGGACAGTCGATTTAGCTCGCGGCCAACAAAGCCCGGCATAAGCGCAATGATTAGGATTAAGAATGAAGAAGATACCATTTATGATGTTTTGAACTCGATAAGAAAATGCTTTGATGAAATTGTTGTAATTGACAATAATAGTTCTGACAATACTATTTCTGAAATAGGCAGGGCTGCAAAAGATTTGCCTCAATTAAAATCAAAGCTTAAGCTTCACCACTATAAATTTGACATCGCCAGATGTGGAATAGATAATTTCAAAGAAGACCAAAGCAGTCCAAATTCACTAGCTTCTTTTTATAATTACAGCCTAAAAAAATGTAGCTTCAGTAAAGTTTGCAAATGGGATGGTGACATGCTTCTACCTAGCTCAATGGAAAAATCTTTTCAGGATTTTATAAAACAAGTCTCAACAACTACTTCGTCTAGTGAAGACTCTACGATTTATGGTGTCATGAAAGGGCTCACAGTGTACAAAGGCATGAATAGTAAGTTTTATTTGCGTCCATCAGTTTTTGAGAAAGAAGCCAGAATATTTGATAATACTCCGGGAGTTTTCTTTGTAAAAGAAATTCTTTGGGAACAGTTATTCTCACTTCATAGCATTGAGCGTGTTATATCAGAAGGGCTCACATTTGTAGAATTTAAAGATACGAGTGTCAATGAATTTTCTCATTGGTCTATTACAGCTTCATTGGGTATGAGCCCTCGCAAAAGCAAAGAACTTCGAGACTTTAATATCATCAAAAAAATTACACAATACCAAAAGAGTGACGAAATAGATAAAGCTCTTCAAGCGCATGGATTCCAAGAAATTGACTTTGACCTTTTTGATTTTCGTAGCAGTCCCCGCTCATGATAAAATAACCAAATATTTTTATTGAAGCAGGATGAAGATCGGATTTTGCTTCTTGGTTAAGAATAATATTTCGTGGCAGAGTATGTGGAAGAACTTTTTTAGTTCAGCCGATCCATCTGAATATTCTATCTATATTCATGCCAAGACAAGTGTTGTTGACACTTCTCTTGACAACGTTTTTATTGACCCTAACCCGGTAGAAACGGCATGGGCATCAATCAGTTTGATCAAGGCAACTAAGCAGCTACTAAAATCAGCTTTTAAAGATGACTGTGACTCAGTTGTCTTCTTATCCGGAGATTCACTACCTCTCTGGAACTTTCAAACAATAAAAAGGCTGTGTTATAAAACATTATTTTCATTACAACCCACAGTAGGCCTTAATGAAAAACAAATCAATCAAGTTAACAGAGAATCCAATAGGATAAGAGCATTCTATGGTGTGAATTCTTCGCTTCAACTCGTGAAGCAGAACATGTTTTTCTGTATGCATAAAAATGATTTTCAATTAATTCAAGATATTTCGATCGACTCATTTCCCTCCAAGGAAGTACCAGATGAGTATTTTTGGGCCAATCAATTGATCATTAAGGGCAATAAAGTCGAAAACTCTAATTTCATCTTTGCCAATGACGATTCAACAAAAACTCAGGCTCTACCTTGGATAATCGATTGCAACCTGCTGCATCATGCGCGTTCCAGAGGCTATCTTTTCATCCGGAAAGTTGTTAATTTTTCGGACATACAATCCAAAAATTACTTCAGAAAATTAATCAGATGAGATGATTGATTGATTGATTGATTGATTGATTGATT
>ENA-UENT01000072-UENT01000072.1-marine-metagenome-genome-assembly--contig:-NODE-72-length-80415-cov-11.059640_pt1 | contig 80415 bp, 61 predicted proteins | sample MGYA00237879_ERZ529330 | MGnify/ENA primary metagenome ERZ529330 (study PRJEB26372, sample SAMN05368345) | marine metagenome | biome: cultured habitat; feature: ocean water; material: water; isolation... | reverse complement strand
AATTTCAGATCTTTCCCGTTAAACCTCACGTTATAAACGTATTGTTCGAATCCTGGAAAAACACTAATCCTATGATACGGTCCGTGCTCATTACCCTGCCCCTACTGTTGCCGTTGGCGCATCATGCACAGACAATCGACTCAAAAAACACAAGCCAATTGGGATTTAGTTTGAATACAGGTTTTGATGGAGAGCTCTACGCTTTTCAGGTTACTCCGAGTCTGGTCTACTTAAAGGGCAACAACCAGGTAGAACTAGGCCTTGGTTTCAATCCCTTTGATCGGGCAGACCAGACACTACTTAGTGGAGATATAAGCTACAAATACTTCCCTAATGGGCCAGGGGGAAAATTCAACCTCTATCTCGTCTCACAACTAGCCATCATTCACAATCAACGAAACACCTACTATCCGGCAACCTACAACTACCTGTTTCTGCATGCAGGATATGGTTTTCAAATCAAACTCTTTAAAGGTGCGTATCTGGGCACAAATGTTAAAATGGGTACTTTCACTTATGACAAATCCTCCGAAAACCCCTATGAGGGTTTTCATTCAATAGACTTTTTTGATGAGGTTGGATTTAATTTAGGTTTTCAGCTACACATTAACTATTTTTTATAAACCACCTTTTACCTCGGATAACAACTTCTAAACCCATTTGGCCATGACCTCCCGAAAAACCATTGTTATTAGAATTATACTCTTCGCTGGAACCGCCATTTCCTTGTTTTTTGTCCCCTGGCTACTGGTAAAAGCCTGGACGCTGCCACTTCCAGACACCATCCAAGAGCAGGCAGATGAGGCCATTGGTCACGGATTTGACGGCGTGATTGTCTACATAGATCAGGGTGGTCACCCCCCGCAATATATTACTTCCGGCCGGCACGATCGGGATGCGAAAATACCGGCCAAACCCGACGCACTGTTTAAGATTGCCAGCATCAGTAAGCTCTACGATGCTGTGGCGGTTACCAAACTGGTGAATGCCGGACGACTTTCTCTGGACAAAACCATCGCTGATTATTTGCCAAAACTGACCGGAAGAATCGAAAACGCACACAAAATCACCTTGAGGTTACTGGTTCAGCACCGAAGCGGTATCCCGAACTTTACAGATGCTCCGGAATTTTGGGCCGCTCCGACAGAAACTTTTGAAGAAAGCCTTGCGCTGATCCTTGGTAAGCCCGCCAACTTTGAACCGGGTGAAGACTATGAGTATTGCAATACGAATTACCTTCTAATCAATAAGATCATGGATGATGAGCTGGATTATGACAACTCCCAGTTCATCAAAGAAGAAATTCTAATACCGCTCGGCCTTAAAAACACTTTCAGCTCGCTAAGCGAGGTAAATATAGAAGAGGTGATGAGTGGCTACCATGTTGGGTATCCGCATGATTTAAAGACCAACGATTATGGCATGCATGCCACAGCAGAAGACGTGGGCAAATTCCTTCGGGCTATGGTCGATGGATCGGTATTTGAGGAAGGCGAGCAGGAAATATATGCGTCCATCTATGAGTTTGAACATGGGGGTTGGGTACCCGGATATCAAAGTTTCGTAGAATACCATGAAGCGTTGGATGCGGTGGTCGTAGCTTTTTACAGCACCACAGATCCGAAACTTTACAATTGGAACTTGTCAGAGATCATAAATGGTAGAATAGTGAAAATCTTGACTTAGATAATGATAGTAACAGCAGCTATCTGGTATGGGTCGCCAGATGTACTTCGATTTGAAAAAGTGAATGAGCCGACTCGTATGATCCATGAAGTTATCGGTGAGAAGTTTACCTTTAGCAAAAGGTGCGCATACTCAATTTAGTTGAATGTTAGCATTCATATAGAAAGACCTTATGAAGAAAAGAAAAATTATTTCATTTATACTTTTTACTGTTGGAGCATCCCTGAGTGTTGCCTTTGCATCAGTTATTGAATTTCCTCAAGGGTTTGAAGCATATTTAAAAAGAGAATATTACAACCAATTTGGTCCTTTGGCCATCAGTATTGAACTTTTAATTGCCAGTTGTTACCTATTCATGGGGCATGGAAAAGCGAATTTCACTTTAGCCCTTTTTGGGTTTACTGCTTTGCTAGATCCGATTTTTAATCAGATAGGCCTTTTCAACAGCATCGTACCTTTATACGGAACAGTAATTTTGTCGATTTGCGCTATATTATGTCTTTGGTTATCAATTGCAAACACATTTAAATTAAACCGTTTGTCTCGTTTGGAAACCATTTTAAGTGTTGTCCTTGGTATTTTTGTAGAACTATTCTTCAATTACCTATAATAAACCAAGCTTCCCCAACCAGCATAGCCTCTTATTCAGTTCCTGTTCTGCCTGCCCTGTAGCGAAAGTGTACAGAGTCCGTACCAACCTTTGGAGTCACTGACGATGAATGTCAGCATCTAATGACCCGCTTACCTCCCTGCTAGCCTACAAGGCAAGGCTGGCTTCAGTGTAGAAATCACGCTCCGCAGCCCCCGCAGTGAATGCGAGGCAGGCTTTACGGCTTGCTAATGCTTCATGACGTTACCCTTGCGCATGGGAGGCTTGCAAGCCCCAGCCAACCGACTTTTCGGTTGTAACCCTTTGGACTTTGGGTTATATTTACCATTCGGGACACACACAATGTGCATATCGATTAGTCGGGTAAAACGCCCGCCCGCCGAATGCACTCAAGTTAGCTACAAGTCATCAAGCAAAAACCGATACCTACCTAATGGGCACTAATAACAAAAGTAAAATGTCAATCTTCCAGAGGATGATGGATATTGGCACAAGCGAGGAATTCTCAATAACCGAGAAAAGGTATCTACGGGTGACCAACATAGCCGCCATTCTAGGGATTCTGTTTAACCTGGTATGGCTGTCTATCGTGATATCCATTTCGGAAACAACAAGTGCAGTATGGAATGTAATACTAGGTTTGATGTTTCTGCTAGTATTGGTTTTAAACCAGAAAGGCAGGCGGGTAGCTGCCTCCGCATCGCTTGCCATAGCAGCATATATTTCATTTTGTGTGTTCCTTTATTTGTCTGGATACTCCTCTGGGATTTTCACTGTTTGTTTTTTAATAATCATATTGCCATATATGACCTTTCCGAGAAAGGCAAGAACGCTTGCCCATGCTTTCAGTGTATTATCTTGCTTAACATTGATTGCTACCGTTGTTTTTCAATCAGAATTCTATGCTCACAATGACGATATGAATCCCTATTTATCACAGATTGTCAATATTAGCATGACGGCATTAATTTGTCTCGCATTAATTTGGAGCTTGTCAGTGCTGATAGACAGATCAGAAGATTCATTAATTGCAGAACAGAAGAAATCAGATGATCTTCTTCATAATATTCTACCTGCAAACATCATAAAGGACTTGAAAGAAAGGGGAGAGACCATTCCCAAAAGACACAATAATGTATCGATTTTATTTACCGACTTTGAAGGGTTTACCCAGTTAGTGGCATCCATTCCAGCAATCCATTTGGTAAATGAGCTCAATGACATCTTCGGTCGGTTTGATGAAATCATGGAAGAAACCAGCGTTGAAAAGATTGAAACAATTGGTGATGCCTATCTGGCTGCATGTGGCCTGGAAGATGAAGTCACAAATCACGCTGCTAATTGTGTCACCGCAGCAAAAAAGATGCTGGCCTATCTTGAGGAGAGAAATGAGAGCCATGAAATAAAATGGAGAATGAGAGTTGGGATACATTCCGGAACTATAGTAGCTGGCGTTGTAGGAAAAAAGAAGTTTGCGTACGATCTTTTTGGAGATACGATAAATACAGCTAGCAGGATAGAATCTACTGGTGAAGCAGGCAAAATAAACATCTCCTCATCCACTTATGAACTCGTTAAGGATGACTTCAAATGTCTTTCGCGCGGAAAGATCTTTGCGAAGGGAAAAGGGGAGTTGGAAATGTATTTTGTAAATTGAACTGTAGCTAATCGATTAGACGGTCGTGAGCTTTAAAGCCTCTCCTCCCTATGACGATTTGCGTCACCACCGAAAGTACACATACAGGCAGCCACGGTCTCGTGTACAACGGTTCATTAATGTAACCACGCCTTTCTAGTCGTTCCACACTGATAGTCGTACGCAGAACAGGGCTTTGCGCAACGCGTTATCCGCGTGAAGACCTATGCTTTTTTAAGACAGTCAATAATTTAAAAAAGGGCGCAAAAAAGCAAGGAGAGAAGGCAGGGAAAACGGGCTGAAACCCAATAAAAAAGCCGCATTCAGCGTGAATGCGGCTTTTCGTGAAAGTTACTCAGCGGTCTCCGGCCGCCGTGGCCCGGCGGGATTGAGAACAAAACAAATCCTTTCCACAAAGGCCATAAATACAGAAAGCCCGCCAACATTCTTTCGAATTTTGGCGGGCGAAGGCGGTCCGGACGGGACTCGAACCCGCGACCCCATGCGTGACAGGCATGTATTCTAACCAACTGAACTACCGGACCTTTATTTCTTACTCCAAAAGCTACTTTCAGCTCTTGCTTTTTACTAACCAACGCCGCTATTGCGTCATTGCGAGTGCAAATATAAACGCGTTTTTTATTCGATGCAACCTTTCACTAAAAAAAAGTGAAAAAAAATATTTCACCCTCCGACTCTCTTCCCTTATTGCTACTTTTGTGGTCTCTAAACCCCGGATGAATACCACCTAAAGTTGATCAATACGCTAAAAGGTGGCCATTGTGGCGCAGCTGATTCTAGCAACAGCACCGCTAATATGACCGCTCAAAAAAACAAGGATTATGGTTTTCCTCGAATTTGAAAAGCCCTTAGAAAGCCTCTACGAACAGCTCGAAAAAATCAAGCAGGTCGGAAAAGAAGGTGGCCTCGATGTTTCCGAAATGACGCGCGAGCTGGAAAACAAGATCAAAAATAAACGCAAGGAAATCTACAGCAACCTCACCGGATGGCAGAAGGTACAACTCTCCCGCCACCCGGAGCGGCCTTACACCTTATACTATATTGAGCAGATGTGCCGAAAGTTTGTCGAGCTCCACGGCGACCGCTACTACGCCGATGATAAAGCCATCGTGGGCGGACTGGGCTCGCTCGACGGGCAAACGGTGGTTATCCTTGGCCATCAAAAGGGAGTGAATACCAAAATGCGGCAGTACCGCAACTTCGGCATGGCCAACCCGGAGGGCTACCGCAAAGCCCTCCGCCTCATGAAACTGGCCGAACGCTTTGGTTACCCGGTGGTTTGCCTGATTGATACCCCGGGTGCCTTCCCTGGACTGGAAGCAGAAGAGCGTGGACAGGCGGAAGCTATCGCCCGCAACCTCTTTGAAATGGCACAGCTGAAAGTACCCGTGGTTTGCGCGGTCATTGGCGAAGGAGCCTCGGGCGGCGCTATCGGTATCGGGCTGGGTGACCGGGTCTATATGCTGGAAAATACCTGGTACTCTGTGATCTCTCCGGAGTCCTGCTCTTCCATATTGTGGCGCAGCTGGGACTATAAAGAACAAGCTGCGGAAGCCCTGAAGCTTACCGCCGACCACATGTACGAATTCGGGATCATCGACGGCATCATCAAAGAGCCGCTCGGTGGCGCACACTCTGCACCGGAGGAAATGGCAAAGCTCCTTAAGCGCCAAATCAAAAAAGCGATTGCGGAGGTGCAGGACATGACACCGGAGGACCGGATCGACGCCCGCATCAACAAGTACAGTCAGATTGGTGTTTATGAACGGGTGGCTACAGAAAATGCCAGATAACAGCCAACTACTACCCACCACAAATAAACCACTATGGGTATGCTGAAAAACCTGCGCCTGAAGTTTCACTTCAAGGCTTTACATAATGAACTGAATAACCGCAAACCGTCCAAAGACCGCAGTGCCGTGACCTGGAAAGGAGCTAAATCTCTTGGTATCCTGTTTGATGCCAATGAGCCTGACCACCGCAAGCGCATCCTGAAATACGCCGACGAGCTCCGTAAAAAGGGCAAACAGGTTCGGCTGCTGGGTTACCTCAGTCAGCATCAGGAGGGCGAGGAATTCCCGTTCCGCACTTTCTCACCCAAAGACCAGGACTGGCGCTACTGTCCCAAAAGCGAGGAAATCCGAGAATTCATGGGCCAATCCTTCGACCTGCTTTTCTTTCTCGGGCTGCAGAGCACCCTATGGAGCGAATATATCTCCGCGCTCTCTAAAGCCAAGCTCCGTATAGGCCCTTCCACAGACCATACCTACGCTTACGACCTCATGATCGAGGTGCCGGAAAAAGCTGGCCTGCCCGCATTTATCACTCAAATGGAAAACTTGCTCGGCAAAACCAATACGCCCTATGAAGCAGCAACTGCAACTTAGTGGCACGGGCGTTGCCCTTGTTACGCCTTTTCGCAATAAAGCTATTGATTTCCCCGCCTTGGCCCGCCTGATTGAGCATACCATTCAGGGTGGTGTCGACTTCATCGTTTCTCTGGGCACGACCGGAGAGGCCATCACACAAAGCTCAGAAGAATGCCGGGAGGTCTTGTCCTTTACCGTCCGTGAAGTCAATGGGCGTGTGCCTGTAGTCGCAGGCCTCTTTGGCAGCAATTACACCGAAAAACTGGTCAATGCCCTCAAAACATACGACTTTGAAGGCATCGCCGCTATCATGTCGAGCAGCCCGGCTTACAGCAAGCCTTCGCAGGAGGGAATCTATCAGCACTATATGGCTGTGGCGGAAGCTTCACCGGTGCCGGTTATCATCTATAATGTACCGGGGCGGACTTGCTCCAATATTGAGGCGGAGACCACCCTCCGCCTTGCCCACAGCAGCGACCGTTTTCTGGCAGTGAAAGAGGCTTCCGGCGATTTGGCGCAAGCCATTTCCATTCTCAAGGATAAACCGGCGCATTTCCAGGTGTGGTCGGGCGAAGACCCCCTGACCCTCCCCATGATCGCCTGCGGGGCGACCGGGGTGATTTCAGTGATTGCCAATGCTTTTCCCCAGACATTTTCCAGCATGGTGCGCCACGCGAGAGCAGGTGAACTGCAGGCCGCCCGGAAGTGGAACGACCTCCTTCATGACATCCATCCTTATCTCTACGTGGATGGTAACCCTTCCGGCATCAAAGGGGCATTGGAAATGATCGGCATTTGCAGTAAGGAGACCCGTATCCCACTTGTACCGCTGACGGACCAAACGTATCAGGAACTGCACCGGGTGATTGAAAAAGCCGGGCTGTTGCCCTAATATTTGCAGGGAACCGCACCATACCTTCTTTTACAACGTTAGTAAGTAGAGCCAAAATAATATTTCTATGCGCCTGCTTGTCGCTGCCTTGCCGATACTGTTGACCGTCTCCCTCTACGGACAAGACTACCTGACCGTAAAGGACCTGAATAAAAAAGCGGAAAAACAATACGAAACTGCTCAAAGCCACATCAATGCCGGTCAAAATACCGCTGCAATCGAGGTACTTGACAAGCTTTTGCAAAAGGAGCCCTCCTTCATCGATGGCCACCTCATGCAGGCCGATCTCCACCTCAGGCAGCGCGCTTCCGCGAAAGCAGAATCGGGCTTTGAAACGGCCCTGCGCCTCGACAGCACCTATGCACCACTGGCCTACTACCTGTTAGCCCAAGCCGAGTTTGAACAACAAAAATATGCAGAAGCCCAAGTCCATCTGAAAGCCTACTTCGCTACCGGTAAAGTGCCTCAGAAGCGCATGACCGAAGCCCGGCAGTTGCTCCGAAGCGCGGAGTTCGCCGCCGAAGCAATTCAAAACCCCGTACCCTTCAACCCACATCCCCTGCCCGCTACCATCAATACCGATCGGCCTGAGTACCTACCCTCCATAAATGCCAATGGCGAATTCCTGGTGTACACCACCCGCACCACACCCCGCAACGAAGACATCTTCATCAGTCAGCGGCAGGACTCCACCTGGGGTCCGGGCCAACCCCTCGAAGCCCTCAATACGCCTTTCAACGACAGCAGCCCCAGCCTCTCCGCCGATGGGCGCGCCATGGCCTTTGCCCGCAACGACCGCAGTGGCAATTTTGACCTTTACTATGCCCGTCAGGAAAACGGCACCTGGAAGGACCCCGAACGCCTGCCCGCTCCCGTCAATACCGGAGGGTTCGAATCTCAGCCCGCCCTTTCTGCCGATGGCAACCTGCTTCTGTTTGTAAGTGACCGGGAAGGAGGCTTCGGCCGGCTCGACCTCTGGGCCACCCGCCGCGATCCCGATGGCTCCTGGCGCGACCCGCAAAACCTGGGCGATATGATCAACACGCCCCTCAACGAACAGGCGCCTTTCTTCCACCCCGATGGGCAAACCCTATACTTTATGTCCAAAGGCCACCCGGGCATGGGGCAGTATGACCTCTTCCTGGCCCGCCTCAAACCCGATGGCGCCTGGGGCCGCCCCTACAACCTGGGCTATCCCATCAACACCGCCAATAACGAAGGGGCACTGATTGTAAGCCTGGACGGCAAAACCGCCTACTTCGATACGGACCAGCTCGGCCCCACAGCCCGCACTCAGGAAATGGGCAATGCCGATCTATACACCTTCGACCTTTACCCGGATGCCCGCCCACAGCCTGCCACTTACGTGGAAGCTATTGTTCGGGACGCATCAACCAAGCGCCCGCTCCGGGCAAAGCTGGAGTTTGTCCGCCTCAATACTCAAAAAACACACCAACAGGGGCTAACCGATGAGCGCGGGCAGTTCCTCGTGGTCTTGCCCATGGGGCAGGACTATGCCCTCAATGTGAGCAGGGAAGGCTACCTCTTCCATTCTGAAAACTTCGCCCTTAGCGAGCTGACAGACCTGACGGAGCCTTACCAACTCATTATCGAACTGCGCCCGGTCCCGGAGACGGATATCTCAGTGGAAAAACCCAGCGCGCCTGTGGTGCTCCGCAATGTATTCTTTGCTTCCGGCTCCGCAGAGCTCAAGCAGGAGTCTATCCCAGAGCTCAACCAGCTCAAGTCTTTCCTGGAGGACAACCCGGAACGGGGCATTATCATCAATGGCCATACCGATAATGTGGGGGAGGAAGCGGACAACCTCGCCCTGTCCGAAGCCCGGGCCAAAGCCGTACGCGACTACCTGGCTTCCCATGGTATCAACCCCATCCGCCTGGGCTACAAAGGCTACGGGGAAAACCGGCCCATTGCCACCAATGAGACGCCCGAAGGCCGCGCCCTGAACCGGCGTACGGAATTTGAAATTGTAAAATAATTCAGGGGTGCGCTGCCACCCACACTTCCCCGTCTTCAAAGATTTCCTTCTTCCAGATGGGCACCGTTTGCTTTAGGGTATCAATGGCAAATTCGCAGGCTTCGAAGGAGGCTTTGCGGTGAGGGGTGGAAACGGCAATGATCACGGCAATCTCGCCCAGCTCCAATGTGCCCACCCGGTGGTGGAAGGCGATTTTCTCCACCGGCCACCGCGCTTTGGCCTGATCGGCAATTCTCTGCATTTCCTTAATGGCCATAGGCTCGTAGGCCTCAAAGTCGAGGCGGAGCACGCGCTTGCCTTGCGTGTTATCGCGCACCGTACCAATAAATACATCAATAGCGCCGGCGCTGTGGCTGCCTACAAAATCAATGCACTGCCGCGGCTGAAGTGGCGTGTGTAGCAATTGTATATCGGTCATAAAACTGCTTTTCTAATCATTTCGGGAACGATTTCACCCTCGTGGGCGGTTCCTTTCCAAAAGTAAGAAAATAATGCCCCAATTTGCCATAAGCGACATCCACGGCTGTGCCAAAACCTTCGATGCCCTGCTGAACGAAATCCAGCTTAGCCCCTCCGATGAGCTATTCCTCCTCGGGGATTATATCGACCGCGGGCCGGACAGCAAAGGCGTAATCGATAAAATCCTGGCTCTGCAAAAAGATGGCTACCGGGTGCAGTGCCTGATGGGCAACCACGAGGAAATGTTGCTGGAATGCCTGAACCCTGCTGCTTTTGGCATGGTCGATTTATGGCAAAAAAATGGCGGTAACACCACCCTCCAAAGCTTTAGCCTGCCCGAAAATGCCAACCCCATGCATATCCACAAGCTGTATCTTGATTTCATGCACCGGCTGCACCTTTACCTTGAGGTGGGCCCTTACCTTTTGGTCCACGCCGGCCTGAACTTCAAAGCTCCGGAGCCTTTGCAGGATCTGAATGCCATGCTTTGGATCCGTGGCTTTTATCGGGACATCAACTACGACTGGCTCGATGGGCGCATCCTCGTGCACGGGCATACGCCGCAAATTACAGAGGCTACCGAGCTGCAGCTCCAAAGCCTGCCCGAAAAGCAAGTGATCAATATCGATACCGGCTGCGTATTCAATAAGCATAACCGGGATACACTCACCGCCTTCAACCTCACCGACCAAACCTTAACTTTCGTAAAAAACCAGGAAACCCGGCCATGACACCTCAGGACTACAAGCAAATCAGCAAAAAACTAAGCCTGCTCCTACGCCATAAACCGGAACTTTACCACCTTGAGCTGGACCCTCAGGGCTGGTGTGGGGTGGACGCTCTGCTCGCCGCCTTCCGTAAAAACGGGCACCCGCTCGACCGGATGACGCTGGAAGCTGTAGTTACTCAAAATGATAAACAGCGCTTTGCCTTTTCCACGGATGGAACACGCATCCGGGCCAATCAGGGGCATTCCATTGCCGTGCAGCTGGAGTATGCTCCTCAGGAACCGCCCGCAGTGCTTTTTCACGGAACGGCCACCCGTTTCCTTGGCAGTATCTACGAACAGGGGCTACTGAAGCAACAGCGGCATCATGTGCATTTGTCACCGGATGTAGAGACCGCCTCAAAAGTGGGCGTCCGGCATGGCAAATTAGCCCTGCTAAAAATTGATGCGGCCCGTATGTTTGCAGACGGGTATTCGTTTTTTTGTTCAGAAAATGGGGTGTGGCTTACGGAACAGGTGCCGCCTGCCTATATACAACCTGCGTAATCTCCCGCACCTCCACAACTAATACTACGGGGAATGGGTTAACCTAAAACAACTTAACACATTGTGCTAAAAAAGCACAACCCTAAGAATGCCCTGTTGCTATGTCAAGAAAAGCCACCCGCATCGCGGCCCTGCTGGCCATCGCCCTGTTAGCCGCCTTATTTTTCTTTTTCCAGGACGACATCCTGGGTAAAGATCAACCTCAAAAAACAGTTGCTGCTGAAACTGCGGCCCAACCGGAAGCCCCCCCTCAAACTCCGGTTGAAGCGATGGTCACGCAGGCAACCTCGCTGCGCGACGCCATTTCCGTCAACGGTTCTACCGTGCCCAACGAAGAGGTCGCCATCACCTCAGAAGTCGCTGGCAAAATTACCAGTATCAACTTCCGGGAAGGAGACTATGCAAAAGCCGGGCAGGTGCTGGTACAACTGGATGACGATGAGCTGCAGGCCGAGCGCAAACGCCTCGTCGTCCAACGACAGCTTAACGAGAAAATCGCCGAGCGCCTCAAAGCCCTCTACGACAAAGAAGGTGTAAGCTTGCAGGAGTACGAAGTGGCCGCCGCCGAAGTGGAAAAAACAGAAGCCGATATTGCACTGGTAGATGCACAGTTGAGAAAACGGGTGGTCCGTGCGCCTTTCGCAGGGCGTCTTGGTCTGCGCATGGTTTCTGAAGGCAGCTACCTTTCTCCGGGCACGCCCATCGTTAGCCTGGTGAGCATCAACCCCATCAAGCTGGAGTTTGACGTACCGGAAAAGTACAGCCGGGCGATTGAAACCGGAGGCCAGGTGAATTTCCGCCTTGATGGCAAAGAAAATAGCTTTCAGGCTACCGTCATCGCCAAAGAGCCGAATATTGACCCGGAGACCCGCACCCTTCGATTTAAGGCACAGGCACCCAACCCCGGCGGCAACATCCTGCCCGGCGCTTTTGCCGATGTGCAAGTGGAGCTGGAGGAGTTTGCCGGCACCATTCTGGTCCCCACTCAGGCTATCGTCCCTGAGCTCAACGACAAGAAGGTATTCCGCTATGAGAATGGCAAAGCGCAGCCAGTCGTCGTAACCACCGGCATCCGGCAGGAGCGCAACATTCAAATCCTGGAAGGGCTTAGCGTGGGCGATACCATCATCACCACAGGGCTGCTGCAAATTAAGCCAGGCGCCCCTGTACGTATTTCCAAGTTAAATTAACCACACCTATGAGCCTGTCATCTCTAAGTATAAAGCGCCCTGTACTGGCATCCGTACTGTCTATTGTAATTGTACTCTTCGGCCTTATCGGGCTGACCTACCTGGGCGTGCGCGAGTACCCAAGTGTTGACCCGCCTATCATTACCGTTACCACCAACTACGTAGGGGCCAACGCAGATATCATTGAGTCTCAAATCACTGAGCCGGTGGAAGAAGCCGTGAATGGTATTGCCGGCATTCGCTCCATTACTTCCGTTAGCCGGGACGGGCGAAGCACATTAACTGTAGAATTTGATCTCGAGGTAGACTTGGAAACCGCTGCCAACGATGTGCGCGACAAGGTCTCTCAGGTTGTGGGCGAGCTGCCCCCCGATACCGATCCGCCCGTAGTCTCTAAAGCTGATGCCGATTCTGATCCCATCATTTTCCTCAATATACAAAGCGACCAACGCTCGCTGCTTGAGCTCACCGATATCGCGGAGAATGTCTTCAAGGAGCGCCTTCAGACTATTAATGGTGTGAGTGAAATACGCATCTGGGGCCAGAAGAAATATGCCATGCGCCTGTGGATTGAGGCAGAACGGCTGGCGGCCTACGGGCTTACCCCACTGGATGTACAACAAGCCTTGCAACGTGAAAATATAGAACTCCCCTCCGGCCGGGTAGAAGGAGCCAACACAGAGCTCACCGTACGAACACAGGGCAGGCTCACCACCCCGGATGAATTCAACAACCTCATCCTGAAAGAAGAAAACGGCCGCATTGTCCGCTTCCGCGATATCGGCTACGCTGAGCTGGGGCCGGAAAACCTCCGTACCGTACTCAAGCGGGATGGCGTGCCTATGGTGGGCAACGCCATCGTACCGCAACCTGGGGCCAACAATATCGAGATTGCCGATGCCTTCTACGAACGCCTGGAGCAAATCAAAAAAGACCTGCCCGCTGATATCCAACTGGGTATCGGCTTCGATAAAACGCAGTTTATCCGCGACTCCATCGATGAAGTGGAGCAGACCATCTATGTCGCATTCGGGCTGGTGGTCATGATTATCTTTTTGTTCCTGCGTGACTGGCGGACTACCATTATCCCGGTCATTGTCATTCCCATTGCCCTTATCGGTGCCTTCTTTGTGATGTATGCCGCCAATTTCTCCATCAACGTGCTCACACTACTGGGCATCGTGCTCGCCATCGGGCTGGTGGTGGATGACGCTGTGGTCGTCCTCGAAAATATTTACACGAAAGTGGAAAATGGCATGACGCCCCTTGAAGCGGCTATGAAAGGCAGTGAAGAAATTTTCTTTGCTGTTATTGCCACCACCGTAGCGCTGGTTGCCGTTTTTATGCCCGTCATCTTCTTGCAGGGCCTTACCGGGCGCCTGTTCCGGGAGTTCGGCATCGTCATCGCCGGAGCCGTGGTCATCTCCTCCTTTGTAGCCCTCACCCTTACGCCCATGCTGTCGAGCAGTATCCTGAAAAAGCGCGAACGGCAGCCTTGGTTTTACCGGGTTACCGAGCCCTTTTTCGTTGCCCTTACCAAAGGCTACCGCAACACCCTGAATGGTTTCATGCAGGTCCGCTGGCTGGCACTGGTCATCATGGCAATCTCAGGCTGGGCCATCTACACCATCGGGGGCGGGCTGCCTCAGGAACTGGCACCCCTGGAGGACCGGAGCCGTATCCGGGCTTTTGCCCGTGCTCCGGAAGGCTCCACCTTTGAATACATGGATGCCTATACCAATGACCTGGTGGAAACAATGGTCAAGGCCATACCCGAGAGCGAAGGGGTGATTTCCGTAACCTCTCCCGGCTTTGGCGCTTCCACTTCCGTGAATTCCGCTTTTGCCTTTGCCGTCCTGGAAGATCCTCAGAAACGGGAACGCAGTCAGACGGAAATTCTCAATGCGTTGCAGCCTGAAGTCAGCGAACTCACCGGCGCTCTTACCTATCTCAGCGAAGAGCAGAGCATCGGCAACGGCCGGGGTGGGCTACCGGTACAGTACGTACTGCAGGCCCCCAATTTTGAAAAGCTCAAAGAGACCCTGCCCCGCTTTGTGGAGAAAGTCAAGCAGGACCCGACCTTCAGCTTTGTGGATGTCGACCTGAAGTTCAACAAACCGGAGCTCAACATCGAAATCAACCGGCAGAAAGCCCGGGACCTGGGTGTTTCTGTACTGGATATTGCTCAGACGCTCCAACTGGGGCTCAGCGGGCAGCGCTTCGGGTACTTCATTATGAATGGCAAACAGTATCAGGTCATCGGGCAGATACAGCGCGAGGGGCGGGACGAACCCATTGATGTGCGCTCCCTTTACGTGCGCAATGATGCTGGCAATATGGTACAGCTGGATAACCTCGTCACCCTGGAAGAGCAAACCACTCCACCGACGCTGTTCCGCTTCAACCGCTTTGCTTCTGCTACTGTATCCGCTGGCCTGGCGGGCGACAATACCCTGGGCAACGGTATCGAAGCCATGAACCGCATCGCAGCGGAAACACTGGACGATGGCTTTTACACTACCCTGACCGGTACCTCCCGCGATTTTGCGGAAAGCTCCTCCAGCCTTGTATTTGCTTTTACGCTGGCACTGGTACTCATTTACCTGGTACTCGCAGCACAGTTCGAAAGCTTTATCGATCCGCTTATCATCATGTTTACCGTGCCCCTCGCGCTGGCAGGTGCCGTTTTGTCCCTGATGCTTTATGAGCAAACGCTGAACATCTTCAGCCAGATTGGCATTATCATGCTCATCGGGCTGGTGGCCAAAAACGGTATCCTTATTGTGGAGTTTGCCAATCAGCGGAAAGAAGCCGGGCTGAGCCGCCTGGAAGCCATCAAGGAGGCTGCCGAGGCACGTTTCCGGCCCATTCTCATGACGAGCCTGTCCACCATATTGGGCGTATTGCCGATTGCCCTGGCGCTGGGTGCCGGGTCTGAAAGCCGGGTCTCTATGGGTATCGCTGTCATCGGCGGGCTGGTCTTTTCGACGGTGCTGACACTCTACGTGATTCCGGCCATTTATTCCTATCTTTCCAGCAAAGAAGCCAAACGCACCAAGCGGGAGGAACAACTCAAGGCACTGGAAGAAGTGTAGGGAAAACTGAAAAGCTAAAAACGCAGACGAAAACGAATGGCAGACGAAAAAAAACTCTTCTTACTGGATGGTCACGCTCTGGTCTACCGGGCGCACTTTGCATTCATCAACCGCCCACTGATCAATTCCAAGGGGGTCAATACCTCGGCCGTCATGGGCTTCACCCGGACGCTTTGGGACCTCATGCGCGATCAGAAGCCGACCCACATCGCTGTTGCCTTTGATTTATCCACCCCCACTTTCCGGCATGAGATGTATGAGCCCTACAAGGCCAACCGGGAGGAACAGCCGGAGGATATCGTCGTCGCCATTCCATACATCGAAGCCATTGTAAAAGCCTTCAACATCCCTATCGTCACCGTAGATGGGTACGAAGCAGATGATGTGATTGGCACCCTGGCCAAGCAGGCCGAAAAGGAAGGCTTCAAAGTCTATATGGTGACGCCGGACAAGGATTTTGGGCAGCTCGTATCTGATAATGTCTTCCTGTACAAACCCTCTCGTCAGGGCAATGGCGTGGATATCATGGGCGTGCCGGAGATCCTCAAGAAGTGGGATGTGGAGCGGGTCGAGCAGGTCATCGATATGCTGGGGCTGCAGGGCGATGCTGTGGACAATATTCCGGGCGTACCGGGCATTGGCCCAAAGACCGCCTCCAAGCTCCTGGCACAATTTGGTTCCATGGAAACCCTGCTGGACAGCACAGACCAGCTCAAAGGCAAACAAAAGGAACGCCTGGAAGAACACCGGGAGCAGGCCTTGCTGTCCAAAAAGCTGGCCATTATCGAAACCCAGGTACCCATTCAGTTTGATGCGGAGGCCTACAAAATCGAGGGGCAGGACAATGACCGCCTCGCCGAGCTGTTCAAAGAACTGGAATTCCGAAGCCTGGCCAGGCAGATACTGGGAGAGGACCAAGTACCGCAGGAAAATGCACAGGGCGACCTCTTCAATCAGCAGAGCGAAATCAAATCGGAGGTCAAAGCACCACCAGCTCATTCTGTAGCCGACAAAAATATCGGCAATACCAAGCATGCTTACCACCTGATAGATAGCGAAGAAAAACGGGCTGAGCTCCTTCAGCTCCTGATGGAAGCCAGTAGCATCTGTTTCGATACAGAAACGACCGGCATCGATGCCACACAGGCAGAATTGGTGGGTATGTCCTTTTCTGTGAAGGCCCACGAAGCCTATTATGTGCCCGTGCCGTCAGGCTATGAAGAAGCGACCCGCCTGGTGCAACAGTTCAAAGCAGTGATGGAGGACGAAAACATCGAAAAGGTCGCCCAAAACCTCAAGTACGACGCCCTCATGCTCCGTAGGTACGGCGTGGAAGTCAAAGGGCCTTACTTCGACACCATGATCGCCCACTACCTGCTGGAGCCCGAGCTGCGCCACAATATGGACTACCTCTCGGAGACCTACCTCAAGTACCAGCCGATTGAGATCGAAAGCCTCATCGGCAAAAAGGGCAAGAAGCAAAAGACCATGCGCGACCTGCCGCCGGAAGAGGTGAAAGACTACGCAGCCGAAGATGCCGACATCACCCTTCAGCTCAGAGATTACCTGGCGCCTAAACTGGAGGAAGAAGGCTTTCAAAAACTATACGAAGAAATTGAAGCGCCCCTGGTGCGCGCACTGGTCAATATCGAGCACGAGGGCATACGGCTCAATGCCGACTACCTCAAGTCTTATTCCAAAGAATTGGCTAAGGAAATCGATCAGCTGGAAAAGGAAATCCATGAGGATGCTGGCACCGCATTCAACGTGGCCTCCCCCCGTCAGGTTGGGGAAGTCCTCTTTGAGAAGATGGAGCTGCCTTACCGTTTCAAAAAAACCAAGTCCGGACAGTACTCCACCAGTGAAGAGAAGCTGGCAGAACTGGCCGGAGAGTACCCCATCGTTCAGAAAATACTGGACTACAGAGGCCTGACCAAGCTGAAATCTACCTACGTGGACGCTCTGCCTAAACTCATCAATCCGCTTACCGGGCGCATCCACAGCTCCTTCAATCAGGCGCTGACCGCTACTGGCCGGCTGAGCTCCAACAACCCTAACCTGCAGAATATCCCAATTCGGACACCGCAGGGGGCCCGGGTGCGGGAGGCGTTTATCCCGCGCGACGAAGACCACGTCCTTCTTGCCGCCGACTATTCTCAGATCGAGCTGCGCCTAATCGCAGAGATGAGCGGGGAGGAAGCCATGCTCGAAGCCTTTAAGTTGGGGAAAGACGTCCACTCTGCCACCGCCGCCCGAGTATTCGACGTCCCCTACGAGGAGGTCACAAGAGAACAGCGCTACCGGGCTAAGACCGTCAATTTCGCACTCATCTACGGGGCGGGCGCTACGAACCTGTCCCAGCAATTGGGCATTAAGCGCAGCGAAGCCAAAGAACTGATCGATCAGTACTTCAGCCGCTACCCGGACCTGAAAGGCTACATGGACGGTATTGTGGAAAAAGCCAGGAAGGACGGCTACGTCAAAACCCTGATGGGCCGCCGCCGCTACCTGCGCGATATCGACTCCCGAAATGGAGTACTCCGCAGCCACGCCGAACGCAACGCCATCAACACCCCGGTACAGGGTACGGCCGCGGACATGATCAAGATCGCCATGGTGCGCATCAACGATATTTTTGAAAAAGAGCAATTCAAGTCAAAGATGATCCTGCAGGTGCATGACGAACTGGTCTTTGATGCCCACAAGTCAGAGCTCGACACCATCAAGCCGATCATTGAAGAGCATATGGTCAACGCCATCCCTAACCTTAATGTGCCTATCCTGGTAGAAATGGGTGAAGGGAAGAACTGGCGGGAAGCTCATTAATAAAAACGAACCACCAATTATGAATTTGTCCACCACCCGCCAAACCCGGGCCAACTTCATCCGGCTGCTTTCCGGCATGAGTCTTGAAGCTGTTAACCACATCCCGGAAGGCTTCAATAATAACCTGATCTGGAATTTCGGGCACATCATTGCCACACAACAGCTGCTCACCTATAGCTTATCCGGGCTGGAGCCCAAAGTAGGAGAGGAAATACTGGCAGCGTTCCGCAAAGGAACAAAACCGGAAAAAGTGCATACCACGGCCGAACTGGAAGGGCTCAAAAGGCTTGCCGAAAGCACCTTGGACCAGCTTGAAGCCGACTTGGAGGCGGGCCTGTTCCAAACATTCGAATCCTATCCTACCAGCTATGGGGTAGAACTCACTAATATTGAAGAAGCAGTTGCTTTCAACGCATTGCACGAAGCCCTCCACCTGGGCTACGCTATGGCATTGAAGCGGGCACTCTAAGCTGCCGCTCCTGCCAGTACGCATCATCGTGAAATTGGAAAGCTGTGGGCTGGTAATCGCCTATGGTATCCACATTCGCGGCTTCCGGCACCGGCTGCCCGGTCAGGTAAAAAACAGCATTCACCAACAGGCGGCGAAACTCCTCGTCGAGCATATCCGTAGAGGCGCCCATCGTGCAGGCGAAGGCTTCCCCAGCTTGCCCGCCCGGTAACTGGTAGGGCTTCAGCCAGGCTACGGGCATCATCGGCTGATTGGGATTGTAGAAACGCCCGCTCGCCGGATTGGTAGAGGCAATCGCCCATTGGTCTTCCCGCATGCCGTACATCACATCAGACTCATCGTAACTCCTGGTATTATCTGTAACCTGCCCGTAAACCAGGGGTGTGGCTGTACTGTCCAATCGCCCGGACAAACCATACACATCCGTAGGGCCCCATATTTCACCCGACTGAATACCATTGAGCACGGGATGCTTCGCCGCCTCCCGTGGAATGATACCCCGTGTACTTTGGTGTTTGTGGTGCCCGTGATGGCTGTGCCAATTGGTGCCCAGCACCAGTTGCCCAAACCCACCGTGCCAGGCCTCCTTCTCTCCCTGATAATAATTGCCCCAATGACTCCACGGGCTGAGCGTATCCCTGAACCGGAACGCATGGGTGGCAGTACGAAGCCCAATAACCGGTTTCCCTGCCTCCAGGTAAGCTTTGAAATACCCCATCTGCTCATCGGGCAGCTCCCTGAACCGGGTGAAAAGCACCAGCAAATCTGCCTTTTCCAGCTGCTCCAGCCCCGGAATATGGTAAACGTAGTTGGGATTGATGATGCCGGGCTGCTCCGGATGCTGGGCAAAGAGCACCGTACAGTCAAAGCCGTGCCGCTGTGAGAGGATTTGGGCCAGTTGGGGCAGGGCTTCCTCCGAACGGTATTCCTCGTCCCCACTCACCAGTATGACCCTAGGCCGTTCTGTAGCGCTGGCAGCAGACCGGTAGGTCGTGTAGAGGGGAGGAGGGGCTTCGGGTGTTCCCGGGGCTTTTTCTCCGGAGCAATTCCAGAGCAGCAAAGTGGACAATAACAGCAGCGTATGCTTCATGGTTTGTTTCTATTTTGGGTGTTGGCCCAGCAGTTCCGCCGGACGGTAAAAGCCTTCCTGATCCGCAACCGCAGCGCGTACCCTTTTCACTTCTGCCTGAGCAATGGGCGCTGCGCTGTTGCCGAAGGCATTGCGCACGTAAGATAGCACATCTGCAATTTCCTTGTCGCTCAGCAAGCCCTCAAAAGCGGTCATAGGTACCTGCCCCGGATAGATTTGCCCATTGACCTCAATGGGGCCGTGCAGCCCTTTCAGCGTCAGTTTGATCAGGCGCTCCTTGCTGCCCGTCACCCATTCTGATCCGGCCAGAGGTGGGAACCCGGAAGCGGTAAGCCCCTTTCCATCCGGCTGATGGCAGGTAATACAGGAGCCTTCGCGTTCGTACACCTGTTGCCCGGGGCTAAGGGTAGCTTCAAGGCCGGCTGAAGCAACAGCGGGCGTATCGGTGTAGAGGCGTTCGCGCAAGGTAGCATATACCGGTTCCATCCACTCATCCACGGCTTCCTGTTCGGCACGTTCCAGCACAGACCGGGCAACGGCAGGCTCCAGCCATGAAGCGGCTACGACAGCCTCCAGGCGCACCCGCCCATTTGGGTCACCGGCACATGCTAACAGCAAGTCTGCCTGATCGGCTACCTGATGCCCGGTATAACGCAAAACGCGCACCGCTGCTGCCCGCACCCGGTAATCTTTGGCTTTGAGCAACTGCCGCAGCAAAGGCTCCTCTACCTGATTGAGCCCCCAACTGACCCAAAGCGCTTCGAGTAGATGTCGTTCGTACCCGGCATCCAATGTGTCCAAATTTGCTGCCCACCTGCGCAGGGCGGGCAGGACATTTGCAGGGTTTCTGCCTCTAAGCTCGCGGCGGGTCCGATAGCGGGTGCGGTACTCCGGCAGCTTAAGGTTCTCCAATAAGGTGGGTACAGCTGCTCCGGCGATTTCGGCGGGGCTGACGAAGGGGCGGCCCGGGCAAGTCACCCGGTAGATACGTCCGTGGGCATGGTCGCGCAGGGGGTCGCGGGCATTATGCTGCATGTGGCCGATAAGGCGGTTGTGCCAGTCCGCAAGATATAGGGAGCCATCGGGCGCAAATTCCATATCGACAGGCCGAAAGTGAGGATCAGAAGACTGCAACAGGTCTTGCCGGTGGCGGCTGCTGTACCCGGTCCCGGCTTCCAGCATTTGGTGCTGCTTGGTGCCCAGAAAGCCAATAGTATTGTTGATGAGTAAATCGCCCTGTACCTCATCTGGAAAATGGCGGCTCGATACAAATTCCAGGCCCGAGGTGGGGCGCACCCGGTGAGCCGCCTCAATAATATTAGCGGCCTTGGGGCTGGCTTTTCCATATACCGGTGCAATAGTGCCCGGTGACATCCACCGCACGTCCGGCCCGGAGGTTTCGGCGAAGAAGGGCTGTCCCCAGGCATCAAAAGCAATACCCCAGGGATTGGGAATGGCCAACTGCGCGGTGCGCTCCAGGTGATGCCGGGCGGGATTGTACCGGTAAAAGCCGCCGTTAGTGCCACGGACAGTGCCGTACACTGTTTCTACGTTGGTGTGCAAAAACGTGCCCTCCCCCATGAAAATGGCGCCGGAGGGGTCCGCACAAAATGCGCTAATGGCGTGATGCGTATCGTGGTCGTCAAAACCGCTAAGCAAAATTTCCCTTCGATCTGCCCGGTCATCCCCATCCGTGTCCGTCAGCAACACCAGGCTGCTGCCTTGAGAAACGTACACCCCTTCCGGGGCGATTTCAAACCCTATGGGCAGGTGCAGCCCATCCGCAAAGATGGTCTGCCGGTCGGCTTTCCCATCCCCGTCCGTATCTTCCAGGATGAGAATCTTGTCGTTAGGTCGCTTGTCGCCGGGCTTGTAGTGGGGGTAGGAAGGCATCACGGCCACCCAAAGCCGGCCTTTGTTGTCGAAAGACAATTGTACAGGATTGGCGAGGTCCTCGAATTCCTTTTCAGAGGCAAATAGCTCAACTTTATAGTCAGGGGCTGCCGTTAGCGTAGCCTCTGCATCATCGCCATATTGGTAAGGCATTAGCCCATCGGCTGGTTTAAAATTGGTCTCTATCGGAGGAAGGGAGGGCGTACGGGCATCTGCGGTTTTCAGATCATAGGGCTCGCCCTGTAACAGCTTCCAGATAGCCGTATCTCTAACTGCCGTCATCGCCCGGATTTTCCGGATTTCTGCCGGGTAATTGTCCGGGCCGTAGGGTTCGTAGCGGCGGCCATACACATGCACGCTGTTGGGAATTTTGTAGTCATTGGCCCAAAACCAGTTTTTGTCCTGCACGGCTTTCCGGAGGATGTCGGGCTCGACGCTGATTTCCGGGCTTTTGCCAAAGAGCTGATCGGTCAGGTAGCTGGCTACGCGCTGATTGCCTGCATCATTTAGTTGCAGCCCGTCGATGGTCAGGGGCTGCCCTTCGGCATACCATGCTTTGGAAGGCTCAAAAAGGTCGACGACCGGTACGCCTTCTGCCACTGCGACCTCCTGAATAGCATTAGCATACAGCGACAGCATGGCATTTTGGCGGTGACCTTTCGGCAAATCAGCAGTAGCAGAAAGGTCCTGAATAGCGGTGGGCGTCACCATGACTAGTTGGGGCGGGTGGCTATTATTATAAACCTGCCCAAGCGTATGCCGGATAAAGGCCCGGAGCTCCGCTTTGAAAGTGGGCAACCGGCCCGGACCAAACTGTGCCGCATTATGCCCCCAGAATGCCAGGATGATGTCAGCATTGAGGGTATCGAGCCATTCATCAGGGTAGGGGAAGTGCCCCTCGCTGTGGGATGGGTTGGCCAACTCTTCGTAGTACGCTTCAGCCCCTGGAAAAGCCCAGGGCGTATTGCGTGCCGGATGAGGACGGAACCCCGGCATATCACCGCCGTCGCAGAGGTTACGTATAAACAAAAGGCTATCAGGGTGCCGCAGGTGGAAAGCCGCCTCAAGGTGCCCGTAGTGCAGCATACGGGCACAAATATTACCGCCAATGATGGCGATGCGGCTGCCTTTGCTGACGGTGACTACGGGTTGTGGGCCGGGGCTGCATGCGCTCAGGGCAATGCCCAAAAGGAGGACTAGTGCAGTCGGACGAAGGGAAAGGAAATTATGGAGTGAACCGGGCATGAGTATGGCTTGAAAGGCACCATTGAGCAATTTTGAATGTATTAGCCAATGCTGCGCTGAGTATTAAGGGCTTCTCGAAAAATAAGAAGAAAAAAATGGATGGCAAATAAATGAAAACAGGGCACCTCCCCACTCATTGGAAAAGCGCCCTGTTTGACGGATAAAACGTTTTTTTAGTATGCCTTGGCAAACAGTACCCGCTGCCCGGAAGGCTTACCGGTGAGGACACACTGCCCTTCTTCTTTTTCATTATCGAGTGGGATGCAGCGGATCGTAGCTTTGGTCAGCTCCTTGATCTTTAGCTCTGTTTCGGTAGTGCCGTCCCAGTGAGCAGAGACAAAGCCGCCGCCCCAGGATTCGATTTCAGCGTTGCCATTGCCGGAAACCGCTTCCTTAAAATCATCGAAGTTGTCCACCTTCGTGATATTGTCGTCGCGGAACTGTTTCGCCCGTTCGAAAAGGTTGTTCTGAATTTCGGCCAGCAGATTCTCGATATATGCCGCTGCCTCGTCAATAGGCACGAAGGTCTTCTCTTTGGTATCGCGGCGGGCGATTTCCACCTGGCCTTTTTCCAGGTCGCGCTTACCGATGCCGATGCGGACTGGGATGCCCTTCATCTCATGCTCAGCAAACTTAAAGCCTGGACGGTTCTTTTCGTCATCGTCAAACTTGACGCGAATGCCGCGGCTGCGCAGCGCTTTCATTACTTTTTCTGCCGCCTCGCCGATTTCCGGACCGGGCTTTGGAATAGGGACAATGACCCCCTGCGTAGGTGCAAGTTTCGGCGGTATTACCAGCCCATCGTCGTCGGAGTGGGTCATGATCAGGCCACCGAGCAGACGAGTGGAAACGCCCCATGAAGTCGCCCAAACGTACTCCTGCTGATTCTCCTTATTGAGGAACTTCACATCAAAAGCTTTGGCAAAGTTCTGCCCCAGGAAGTGGGAGGTACCTGCCTGCAACGCCTTTCCGTCCTGCATAAGTGCCTCAATGGTGAAGGTCTCATCCGCTCCGGCAAAGCGTTCATTGGCGGTCTTAATGCCCTTGACAACTGGCATGGCCATATATTCTTCCGCAAATTCGGCGTAAACCCGCTGCATTTGCAAGGCCTCTTCCATCGCTTCTTCGCGGGTGGCGTGAGCGGTGTGCCCTTCCTGCCACAGGAACTCTGTGGTGCGCAGGAACAGGCGGGTCCGCATTTCCCAGCGCACTACGTTGGCCCACTGATTGATCAGCAGAGGCAGGTCGCGGTAGGAGTTGATCCAGTCCTTGTAGGTATCCCAGATGATAGTCTCGGAGGTGGGGCGCACAATGAGCTCTTCTTCCAGCTTCGCATCCGGATCGACCACCACACCGTTGCCATTAGGGTCATTCATCAGGCGATGGTGGGTAATTACCGCACACTCCTTCGCAAAACCCTCAACGTGCTGCGCCTCGCGGCTGAGGAAACTTTTGGGGATAAACAGCGGAAAATAGGCATTCACATGTCCGGTCTCCTTGAACATCCGGTCGAGCTCGTCCCTCATATTTTCCCAAATTGCGAAGCCGGTGGGCTTAATCACCATGCAGCCTTTCACTTTAGAGTGGTCAGCCAGGCCTGCCCGCTTCACAATATCAAGGTACCACTGAGAGTAGTTGTCTTTTCGCTGAGTAATTGCTTTAGCCATAAAATTGTCTTATTATCCGCTGTTTTAACAGGATTTAACCGTTTGTATACCGTACTTTTGTTCCGCAAAAGCCCGTTTTAACAGTTGTTAATTCGCGATTAGCCTTTATTTAACAAGGTGCAAACGCGGTTTTAAAGGGGCTTTAACTAAAAATTAGGCACAAAAGTAATAAATTACGTGTTGTAAGAAATAAGAGCGCAACGGTAATTACATTAAAAACAATTTTTATGAAAAGCTATAAGATATCGCCTTTGTTGATCGCCCTGTTCCTGGTCTGGGGTATGGGCGATATAGGCGCGCAGTACGACGATCTCTACTACAATCCGGATACGGATGGCGCTTACTATGATTATGGCAACAGCTTTAATGATGGTAATGCCTCCACCTCCGACCGGAATAACGACGAATACTACGACGATGAGTATTATGATTATGAATACACCTCCCGGATTCGTCGCTTCCACCGGTCCTATCAAGGGTTTGGATTCTTTGATCCGGTCTACGTAGACTACGCCTATTTTGATCCTTTCTTTAATCCAGCCACTACGTTACTGATCTATGATTCGCCCTGGCGTTGGAACAGGTGGAATCGCTGGAACAGATGGAACAGATGGAATAACTGGGGCCCGGGTATCAACATCAATGTTGGTATTGGTTTCGGCAACACCTGGGGCTGGGGCAGCCCGTGGGGCTTTAATGCCTGGAATTCCCCCTGGGGCTTCAACCGCTGGAATTCTCCATGGGGTTGGAATGACTGGGGCTTCAACAGCTGGAACAACCCATGGGCATGGGGCGGCGGTGTCTACTGCCCACCAACCTGGGGCAACGGCTTCGCCTACAATACAGTAAATAATGTGACCATCAATAATAATAACAACGATGGCAGGGGTACCTACTATGGTCCGCGTACCAATGGTTCTGTGAACCGGCCAAGCCAGGCCCGCCGGGACATCGGATTGCAGCAGGATGGCCGTACGCCGACTACCGCAACACCGAAAGATGTAACGGTAAACCGGGCAGGAGCATCTCCCCGCACTGCGGAAACAACTCCCAACCGCCGGAGCGATCAGAATCCTAATGCAGCGCAGGTCAGCCGTACCTACGAGCGTCCGCGCACCTATGACCGGTCACCTACGACTACCGTGACGCCTGAGCGTTCGAGAGCCGTAACCAGCCGTAGCAATGCACCACGGACTTCCACCCGAACCCGTACGGCAACGCCTCGCGACTATAACGCACCGCGCAGCAGTGGTACTTATGACCGCAGTGGCAGTACGCCACGCACCTACGACCGTGGCTCGGGCAATAGCCGCAACTCGCGGACCTATTCCACACCACGTAGTAGCCGAAGTTACGACCGGGGCAATAGCAGCAGTGGGAGCAACCGTACTTATACGCCACGCTCCGACCGCAGCAATTCCTCACGGAGCTATACGCCGCGCAGCAATTCCAGCTCGCGCAGCAGTCGCAGTTACTCGCCAAGCAACAACCGGAGCTCACGCTCCTACACGCCCCGCAGTAACAGCAGCTCTCCGAGCAGAAGCTATTCTTCTCCAAGCAGAAGCAGTAGCCGGAGTTACTCTTCGCCAAGCCGGAGCAGCAGCAGCAGAAGCTACTCCTCTCCAAGCCGAAGCAGTAGCAGCAGCAGAAGCAGCGGCAGCAGCAGCCGGTCTTCCAGCCCAAGCCGGAGCCGGGGAAACTAGTCTGACCAATATTGACTTCGTTTGACGAGCGAGAGAAGGGGTGGAGCATACCGATGAACTGGTCCCACCCCTTTTCTTATGCACCGCACTTACGTCCCTCTCTACTTGTTGACCAATAAAAACTATCCTAATGAAGTATACGATCGCTTTTGCAGCCCTTCTCTTCTGCTTTAGCGGAACGATGTGGGCACAAAACTTTTCGGACGCGCTGCGCCTTTCCAATTTTCAGGTAGGCGGCACCGCACGCTCCATCGGAGCCGGCAGTGCAATGGGCGCTATGGGCTCTGATTTTTCCGTCATGAGCACCAACCCTGCCGGACTAGGCTGGTACCGGGGCTCAGAATTTGTTATTTCTCCGGGCGTCTTCAATTCCAGCACCACTTCCAGGCTGCTCAATGATGACAACAGCACAGGCATTGAAGAGAACCGCGCTAATTTCAATCTGAATACCTTCGGCGTGGTATTCGCTAATGCCAATACTAACCGCGACTGGCGGGCAACTAACTTCGCCATTGGCGTGAACCGGCTGGCTAATTTCCATCAGGACTTCTACTTTGAAGGCTCCTCACCCGGCTCTATCGTCAACCGGTTCCAGGAGCAGGCTAACAGTGAAGCAGGGTTTTCTGATTTTGAGTCCGGACTGGCTTTTGATGTAGGGGCACTGTATCAAATTGGTGGTGATGATTTCTACTCCTCTGATTTTGATAACACCCCCAATGCCAACGTCTTCAAGCGGCAGGATGTCTTTACGAGTGGAGCCATCAACGAGTTTGTCTTGTCTTTTGCCGGCAACTACAAAGATCGGCTCATGATCGGTGGTACAATTGGTGTGCCCATCATCCGCTACGAAGTCGATAAGGAATACCGGGAGGAAGACCGGGGGATGGAAGCGGATGGCAATATTCCATTTTTCAACGCGCTGACGTATAATGAAAACCTGTCCACAAGTGGTACCGGTATCAACCTGAAACTGGGCGCCATTTACCGGGCCAACCAAATGCTGCGCCTGGGTATGGCTGTACATTCGCCCACCTTTATGCGGCTGGATGATGTATACACGGCAAGTATGGGGTACAACTATACGGATCAGGAGGGCGACTTTAATTTCACTTCACAGTCGCCGGATGGCAGCTTCGAATACCGCCTGCAGACGCCCTGGCGCTTTATAGGCAGTGCCGGGTTTATCATCAATAATGGCAGCCTTAAGCCTGCCAATGGTAACCGGGAGCTGATGGTAAGAGTGCCACGGGGCGGATTTATTTCTGCTGAGATTGAATACCTGAACTATGGCGAAAACCAGTTTCGCTATGATGGCTTTGGCGATGCTGAAAGGGAAGTCAATGCTGCAATTGCTGAAGAGCTGACAAGCGCCTGGAACCTCCGCCTGGGCGGTGAGTATGCCTATGACCAATTCCGGGTGCGCGCCGGTTACACTTTGCAGCAATCACCGTTGCAGGGCGACGATACCACCAACAGCATCATCAGCGCAGGCCTCGGGCTGCACAAAAAGACCTTCTTCCTGGATATGGCCTACCGCCGGCAAATGAATGAAGCCCTCTACGCACCTTACCTCACTTTTGATGCCCCCGAGCAACTGGTAGAACAGCAAGCCAACCTTGGGCAAATCGTATTTACTCTTGGCTTTAGGTGGTTTTAACAACTAACGTCCTACCAGGGTGTTTGTAAGGCATAACCAAAAAATACGACACAGGAGCTGCGCCGCAGCTCCTGTTTGCTGATATGGATTCACTTACACAAATCACGCTGGGCGCTGCCGTAGGCGAGGTGGTGCTCGGCAAAAAAGTCGGCAACCGGGCTATGCTCTGGGGCGCAATTGGGGGTACCGTCCCTGATCTTGATGTCTTCGCCAATATGGTCACAGATGAGATCAGCGCGCTGGCTTTCCACCGGGCGATCACGCATTCCTTTGCCTTCGCCGCCCTGGCGCCTATTATTTTGGGGGGGCTGGTGCACCATATCTATAAAAGGCAGCGGATCGGGCAGGCACTTGGGCTGTCTACCGCCCTTATTTTTCTCATGATTGCACTGGGGTCTGTGACGATGCCTGCCCCACCGCTCGAAATTCTGAAAGTGGCCGGTGCCATCACGGCAGCAATCCTGTTTTTTCCGCTGGCCAGCTGGGGCGTACAGGCTATCCGGGGAACCACAGACCACCCCTGGGCAGCTACCTGGCGCGACTGGAGCTGGTTGTTCTTCTGGGCGATTTTCACTCACCCGCTACTGGATGCCTGTACCACCTACGGTACGCAGCTTTTTCGGCCCTTTTGGGATTACAGGGTGGCTTTCAATAATATTTCGGTAGCGGACCCCGCCTATACCTTACCTTTCCTGCTCTTGTTGCTCACTGCATTTATTGCGGGCAGAAAACGTCAGGCGCTGCGCACCCGCCTCAATATAGCCGGACTCGTAGTGAGCAGCTTGTATCTGGCCTTCACCTTTGCCAACAAATGGCACATCAACCGGACCTTCGAAGCTTCTCTCCAACGGGAAGACATTCCCTACGAGCGCTATATGACGTCCCCGACCATCCTAAACAACCTGCTCTGGCAGGGGATTGCGGAGGGAGACACCGCTTATTACCACAGCCTGTACTCTATCCTGGATGAGGAGGCCGTGTTTAAAGGCTTTACTGTTATTCCCAAACAGCATGAGCTGCTCCGTCCTGCCGAAGGGTCCCGTGACCTTGAGGTGCTGCAGTGGTTTTCCGATGGCTACTACTGCGTATTCGAGCGGGGCGATACCGCACTGCAGTACAACGACCTCCGCTTTGGCTCCCTTAATCAGTCGTTTGAGAAGCCTTCCGACTTTGTCTTCCACTTCATTCTGGAGCAGGACGAAGACGGAGAATGGCATGCCCGTCAGGGACGGGAGCAGCCCCGGGATATGGATCAGGCGTTTAGTAAATTGTGGAACCGGATGATGGGAAGGAAGTAGATGCCACTAAATAAAAAGCTGGCGGTATTGCCCGCCTTCAACAAAAGAGGAACATCGCTTCCAAAACGGGCAGAAAGGACCCATTGAAAAGCTGCCACAGGGAACTTCAAAATGACGAGGAAGCCACAATCAATTGATAAATGCCAACTACCATAACGGCTGAAAGCGAACAAGGTAATTTGAGTATTGACAACTGATAAAACTTATGAACAGAGCACTTTTCTGTTGTTTGCTATTGCTGCTTAGTTTTTCATGTGAACCCGAAAAGAAAGCCCCACCTGCTGAACCCAATGGCAAAGCAACGCCATTCGACTACACGGTATTTAAGCTAAAGGCCGGGGATATCTTATTTCAGGATAGTGATTGTGGCCCATTTTGTGAATCCATAGAAAAAGTCACATTCGGTATTCAGGGCTCAAAGTTTTCGCATGTGGGCATGGTCGCCCCAAAGGGAAAAGGTGAATTTGTGGTTTTAGAGGCCATCACCGCCGGAGTAGTCGAAACACCCCTTGATAGTTTCTTTATGCGCTCATTCGATGAGGAAAACAACAGCAAAGTGGCCGTAGGGAGGATGAAAAAGAAATACGAACACCTGATTCCCAAAGCCATTGATTTTGCCAGGAAAAGACTAGGGGCTGCCTACGACGAGGTATTTGATATTTCCAACGATAAGTACTACTGCTCAGAGTTAATTTACAATGCCTTCAAATATGCCAACAATGACCGGCCCATATTTCAGCTGCAAGCAATGACCTATGTGGACCCGGAAACCGACAGCATTTTCCCCATTTGGGAGGATTACTTCCAGGAGTTAAATGTTCCTGTTCCGGAAGGACAACCCGGATTAAACCCTGGAGGAATGTCAATGAGCACCTACATCGACATCGTTTACTTTTATGGTAAGCCGCAGGGATATGAAGGCAAGGCAGGTTACTACCAATAAGCAAAAACTGACATATTGAAGCTTAGAAAAGCCACCTTCCGGGAATGGAAAAAGACCGAAGCCCAGGCGCTACAGTTGGAATGGATTATTATTTTTGACTCTCATAAAATTTGACGGAATATGCAGTCGAAATATTATTACCTAATGCTTTTGTTTGTCCTGTTTAGTGGATGCCAGGCCCTCAAAACGAATGCTGATCCCTACCGTTCTGAAGCTAACATCCCCGTCAGGGAACACTCCGTACAGGCCGTTTTATGGCAACAGCATTCCGGAGAATACAAAGCGCTGTGCCATCAGGCCTTCAATTTAGCCAAATTCCAACTTGATGAAATCCTGCTCCGCAATAACCGGGAAGGGAAACCACTGGCGATTATTACTGATATTGATGAAACGCTCATCAATAACAGCCCCTACAATGCCAAAATGATAGAAACGGATGAAGAATACTCAAAAGAAGGCTGGATCAAATGGGGGCTTTTGGAGCAGGCAACAGCTGTGCCTGGCGCCCTGGAATTCCTGAAATACGCTGAGTCAAAGGGTGTTCAGGTGTTTTATATTTCCAACCGGTATGCTGTTCAGGACAAAGAGACTAAAGCCAACCTTGAGAAGCTGGGCTTCCCTTTTATTGACGAGCAGCATTTTCTGCTAAGGGAAAAAACTAGTGGAAAAGAAGAGAGAAGGCAAGCCGTTTCAAAAGAAAACAAGGTAATCATGCTGCTTGGTGACAACCTCTCAGATTTCGCAGAGGTCTTTGATGATAAGTCCACCAACGAAAGAAACGAAATAGTTGAAAACCTCAAGGACAAGTTCGGCACGGAGTTCATCGTCTTGCCCAACCCTATGTACGGCGACTGGGAAACAGATGGATTGTATGAAGGCAGCTACAATTGGACACCGGCTCAGAAAGACTCCATCCGGAAGGCCAAATTGATTTCGTACTGAGCTTATTAGGTTCCGCAAAAGGTCTGATAGCTGGCATCAAAGTCAGCAGGGACCGTTTGCAGGGACAATCCGTCATCATAAGGTGAAGACAGTTCCTGCAGGAACGAATGGAAAGGCTGCATATCTCCCGCAACAGCGGACTGTAGCACTTCTTCCACCAAGTGGTTCCGCGGAATAGCCACTGGGTTGGTTTGCGCCATCAGTGCATTGCTTTCAGTCAAAGATGTACCTCTCAACCGCGCTTTTTCCCATCTTGAATACCAATTTTCGAAAGCCTCTTCCTCCCTCAGCTTATTGATCAAATCCCCCCCACGCCTCAGTTCAGTAAAGAAGTTGGTGTAGTCCACCCGCCATTTCGCCAGCAGTTTCAAACCAGAATTGACTAAATCCCGATCTTCCTCCACCTGATTCACAATGCCCAGCTTATTGCCCATCATTTCAAAGTAAGCCCCGGTAAAGTCTTCCGGGAACCGATCCAATACCTCTTCTGCCTTAGCACTGGCTATTGCTTCTTCCTCATCAATCAAAGGAAGTAGTGCATTGGCTAAAACACCCAGGTTCCAGTAGGCAATATTGGGCTGGTTGGCAAAGGCGTACCGACCATCTGTGTCGATAGAGCTGAATACCGTCCTGGGATGGAAAGCATTCATAAATGCGCAGGGCCCGTAATCAATGGTTTCCCCGGAAATAGCCATGTTGTCGGTATTCATGACCCCATGTATAAAACCAACGCGCAACCAGTTTACGATCAGGTCTTTTTGCTTTTGCCTTACTGCCTCCAGCAAAGCCAGGGCGGGGTTTGGATGGTCTTTTAGGGTTGGGTAATGGCGTTGGATGGTATATTTCAGCAGAGCCTCCAGGTCTCCAGGTTGTCCAAGAAACCGCGCATACTCAAAAGTGCCTACACGGATATGGCTTGCTGCCACTCTGGTCAGGATGCCCCCTTCGTGACGCTGCTCCCGGTAGACCGGGCCCGCTGTTTTGACCACTGCCAGGCTTCTGGTGGTGGGGATATGAAGAGCGTATATAGCTTCGCTGATCAGGTATTCTCTCAGCATGGAGTAGAAAGTCGCCCTGCCGTCTCCCCTCCTGGAATAAGGCGTTTGACCAGAGCCTTTGAGTTGCAGGTCATAGAGTCCCCGCTTGGTTTCCACCTCCCCCAGCAGTATAGCACGACCATCACCAAGGCGGGTAAAATGCCCAAACTGATGCCCGGCGTAAGCCTGAGCGATGGGCTGGCTTCCGGGCACCTTTTCATTGCCCGAAAGATAAGCCAGGGCCTTTTGCTCATCCTTTAAGTGTTCCGCTATGCCTAACTCCCTGGCCAAAGCCTCATTAAACAAAGCCATTTGAGGGTTGCTGACCGGCACCGGTGCTTGTTCAGCATACAAATTGGGGGGCAGCTGCGTTGCATAGGTGTGCTTTAACCAAGCCATATCGTTCTATTTGTGTATCTAACTGAACGTAAAATACTTTTGTTCTTGCCGGGTGGATGCGCCGACTGGTGAAAACTCCATGCTTTTGCAACCTATGTGATCGAAAAAGGAGCCATTGGACTTAAAAAATACTGGGTTTAAGTATCTTAGGCACTACTGAGTTGACCTACTGCAAGTACACCTATATTATATCCAGATTCGCCTTGATTAAAGAACTAAAGATTAAAACAGATCCAAAGGTTGAATTCGTTTTCAATGAATATCCCGCCCCAGTGCGGGATAAAATGCTATTCCTCCGGCACTTAGTTATTGAAACCGCTAAAGCCACCGATGGCATTGAAGAACTCGAAGAAACCCTGAAGTGGGGCGAGCCCAGTTACCTGACCAAAATCGGAAGTACGTTAAGGGTGGACTGGAAATCCAAAAACCCAGGTCAATATGCGATGTATTTTAAATGCACCAGCAGATTGGTGGAAACTTTCAGGGTGCGGTTTGAGCATACCTTTGAATTTGAGGGGAACAGAGCAATCGTCTTTCGTTTAGATGACAAGGTACCCACCGAAGCGCTTAAACATTGCATCAAGGCGGCCTTAACCTATCATAAGGTAAAGCACTTGCCAACATTAGGGATATAAATTGCGCATCATTCTGGATGCTGTTGGAAAAACCAGTAACAAGGTTTGTAAGCCACAGCTAACTAAAATCCGGTGGTGTGTTTTTCACGGTGGAAGGGGCTGATGTTGCCGATGAGCGAAAAGAATACCTGGAGTTCTTGTCCCAACTTTTCGAAAGCAAAGTTTATGATCCTGTTATTGCTAAAGTCTATCCTGTAAAGCAGGTTCCGGAAGCCCATAAGTACGTGGATTCAGGCAGGAAAAAAGGAAATGTGGTGCTTAAAATAGCATAGCTTTACTTACTCAAATGTTTGTCCTCAACACCAGAATGGAGTATATTGCCTGTCCTACATTCATTATGACCAACCTTAACAACGAGTGTTAATCAGTCCATGATTACATACCCGTAGATTTAGATAACAGCCCCCTTTTCTGATTATGCTCGGATTGCTTCCCCGGAAAACCCTGATGGGAAAGGGGATCGAGAGTAGTCACTTTTCGAGGGGCCCATTGCGGCCTGTTTATTATGATTTGCTCTTTAGCCATTGCCCTTTGCATTGGCGTACAGGAAGAATAGAGCATATTTTTTCCGAAAGCAGGATGTTGTGCTATTTTGCGCATGACCTTCGCAGAACAAAGTATTATACTATCGTAATGATTAAACCAGATGGAAACAAAAGATACTAATGGCAACCTCAAAACCCTGCAAAGCAAGCTGAGAGCGTCTGAGGACCTTCGGTTCGCAGCAGAATCAAAATTAGGCCAGCTGGAGGAATTATACCAAAACCTGTTCAATCATCTTGCCGATGAAGTGCACATGTGGAAGCTAATAAGAGAAAAGGAAGGCAGCATAAAAACATGGGAACTGGCTGATGTAAATCCTGCAGCGCTCATTACCTGGGGAAAGCAAAAAGAAAAGATAATAGGAAAAACTGCAGATGAAATCTTTGGCAAAGGCACAACGGAACAATTCATGCCTATCGTCAGGCAAATTTTCAATACCGGCAAACCGCATAAGTGGGTGGAATACTTTGCACCCACCCATCAGTACCTCAGTATGTCCAGCATTCCAATGGGCGAGTACTTCATTTCGACCGGAAAAGATATCACCGAAGAAATTGCATTGCAAAAGAAGCTCGAGGAGACTGCAGACCTCCTTAACAAGGCAGAAAGCATGTCTAGTCAAGGCTCCTGGAAATGGGATATCAAAAAGGATGAATGGACCTTTTCTGAGAATTGGCTGAATATCCACGGATTTAAAAAGTCTGGTATTGGAAAGGCGGAATTGATGCAGATGGCTCACCCTGATGACGTGCCTGCGATCAATCAAGCTTTTGCCAGAGCTTTAGCCGAAAAAGACCCTTATGACATTGAACACCGGATTATCAAAAAGGATACCGGTGAGATCCGGTGGGCTAAGGTTTTTGGTGAGGTAACCTTCTCTGATAACGATGAGCCTGCGTACATGATTGGCATAGGAAGGGATATAACCGATGAAAAATTAACAAAAGAAAGGCTTGAAGAAAGTAAGAACCTGCTGGAACGAACCGGAGAAATCGCCAAAGTGGGGGAATGGCAAATGATTGGTGGTCTCGTCATTCAGACTAAAAACGTCAAAGACCTGTATGAATTGCCAGAGGACTATGAACTTACTACCGAAGACGCTATCAATTTTTACCATCCCGACGACCGCGCAATGGTGACTCAGTATGTCAATGACGCTGTAGAAAACGGCAGGCCTTTTAATTTTGAAGCTCGCTTAATCACAGCAAAGGGCAACCTGAAATGGGTGCTGGCTGTTGGCGAACCTGAAATGGCCAACGGCCAATGTGTAAGGTTGTCCGGTGTTTTTAAGGATATCACCGAAAGCAGAAAAAACGAAGAAGCCAGAAAGAAAGCCCAACAGCAACTCCTTGATGTTGCCAATTCAGTCCCGGGAATAATTTACCAGTTTGTATTCCACAATGATGGGGCGATCACCATGCCCTACATCAATTCACGGGCAGAGGAGTTACTGGGGTTTGGAAGCGAAAAAATGAAAGACCCGGAGTTTCTCTTTTCCCGTATCCACCCGGATGATTACGATAGCACCATGAGCGCTATTCTTGAAGCCAATCGTGATAATGCCAACTGGTTCCAAGAATTCAGAGCTTTAGACAAGAATGATGAGGCGGTGTGGATTAGAGGGCAATCCACCGGGTCAGCTGATAGAGACGGGAATATTGTTCACACAGGAGTCCTGTTTGATATTTCGGAGCAAAAGAAAGCGGAAAACGCACTAAGGGAAAGCCAGCAGGAGTTTCAAAATATAGCGGACAACCTGGCTGGCGTCATCTTCAAGTACAAACTGAATACTGACGGTAGCGATGAACTGCTTTACATGAGCAAAGGCGCCCATCAGTTATACGAAGTAGCCCCGGAGAAAGCCCTGGGAAATATTCAGTTGATTTGGGATATAGTCCACCAAGAGGATGTAAAAAAAATCAAGCCTTCTATTGAGCAGTCAGCAAAGGAACTCACGCCCTGGAAGTTTGAGCACCGGCTACAGTTTCCTGACGGAAGAATAAAATGGGTTGATGTGAGAGGTGTGCCTGTTAAAAACACTGATGGAAGTGTGGTTTGGAATTCTATAGGTTTGGATATCACCAAACAAAAGGAAGCCGAAAAGGAACTGGAGCGGATCAATAAAAATCTGGAGAAGCTGGTGGAAGAGCGCGCCCAAAAAGCCGTAAAGCTGTCCAGGGAGCTGGAGCTTTACTGGCTGGCGGCTGAGCACGCCAAATCCGGAGTGTGGCATTATGACGTACAATCCAATAAACTGGAATGGGATGACATTATGTACGAGCTTTATGGCATTGACAAAGCGGATTTCAGCGGTGCCTATGAAGCATGGGAAACCAGCTTGCACCCAGAGGATAAAGAAAGAAACGTTAGGGCCTTACAAGAGACTATTGCGGGGCAAAAAGATCTTGATATTCTATTTCGGATCAACCACCGAAAATCAGGCGAAATCCGGCATATCCGTGGAAAGGGTAAAGCTGAAACGGATGACAAGGGGAACACTGTTGCCGTTTTTGGAACAAACTGGGATGTGACCAGAGAAATGAACCTTGCCGTTGAGCGGGAGCGGGCAATAGACCAACTGAAAGAAGCTCAAGCCCAGCTTATTCAATCCGAAAAAATGGCATCTTTGGGTATTCTGACTGCCGGCGTAGCGCATGAATTGAATAACCCTTTAAATTACATCGTAGGAGGCTATACCGCTATTCACAATCACCTCAACGAAGAGGAGTTGCTCGATAAAGCGGAAATCGAAGAATACCTCGACTGGATTAAAACCGGCTCTGACAGAGCCACGAAAATCGTAAAAAGTTTAAACCTTTTCAGCCGAAGCAACGAAGACAACACTGAAGTTTGCGACATCCATCTGATTATCGATGACTGTCTTTTGATCCTTCAAAACAAATTCAAAGACAGGATCATCATTACAAAAGAATATACGGATACTCCGGCTGAAGTACCGGGCAACAATGGAAAACTCCACCAAGCTATTCTTAACCTTTTAGCTAATGCCGTAGACGCTATTTCAGAAAAGGGTGAAATAACAATTGAAACGAAATCCCAGAAAGACAGACTAAACATCATTATCAGCGACAACGGATGCGGAATATCAGGGGAAAACCTCAAAAAGGTAATGGACCCATTCTTTACGACCAAACCTCCGGGAGAAGGGACAGGGTTGGGGTTGTCGATCACGCATTCTATCATTCAGGAACATGAGGGAAGCCTTACACTGCAATCAACACCAGACGCAGGAACAAAAGTAAAAATCAGCCTCCCTAAAGAAAGAAAGCATGCAGAGTAAAAAGAAAATCTTATGTGTAGATGACGAGACGATCAACCTTTTAATCCTCAGGAAAATCCTTGGAAAAAAGTACGAAGTCATCACTGCCAAGCATGGGGAAGAGGCACTATTGGTGCTTGGAAAAGACCCGGAAATCGAATTGGTCATCACCGATATGAATATGCCCGGGATGAATGGGCTGGAGTTCGTCCGGGAAGCGAAAAAGCAGTTTTCGAATAAAAAGTACTTTATGTTGTCAGGCTATGCCATTACCGAGGAGATTCAGGAGGCTTTAGATACCGGCCTGGTTTACGAATACTTTCAAAAACCAGCAGATTACAAGAAGATTGACCAGGCGCTGGAAGAGCCTGGCTTTGGTGATTAAATTATGCGCTGTACTTTCCCCTTCATCCCGCAGCCGGCAACGCCTCCTGCTCCACCTTCTCATCCACCTTGCGCAGCACGCGCAGGGCATCCTGCAAGCTTCGCACTCCATCCTTGATCAGCATAAAGTGGCGGTTGGTTTTCTTGAAGCTGAGCCCGCGTTTAGCCCCTTCCTTTTGCACAAACATCAGGGTTGCCTGGAACTGCGCACTTTCATAAAAGAGCGATTGCGGGTTTTCCACAAAGTAGCAGCGCAACTTATTATTTTTGAGAATGAGGCGCTCGAAGCCCAGACGGCGGCAGACCCACCGCAGGCGCAGCCCGTCAAAGAGCTCGTACACGGGTTCGGGCAGGGCACCGAAGCGGTCTTTCATGGCTTCCTCAAATTTTTGCAGTTCCTCCTCCGTCTCCAGCCCGTCTAGCTGCGTGTAAAGATTAAGGCGCTCCTGTATGCTGCTGATGTACTCATCGGGGATAAGCATCTCCACATCGGTATCGATCTGAACCTCCCGCACGTACTGCCGGTTCTTGTCAAGCTCTTCCTTAAACAGCTCCTTGAACTCGTTTTCCTTCAGTTCCTGAATGGCTTCCTCAAGGATTTTCTGGTAGGTTTCGTACCCAATATCCGCAATGAAGCCACTCTGCTCCCCGCCCAGCAAATTACCCGCCCCCCGGATGTCGAGGTCGCGCATGGCGATATTAAAGCCGCTGCCCAGTTCGGAGTGCTCTTCCAGCGTTTTGAGGCGCTTGCGGGCATCGCTTGTGATGGTGGACATAGGAGGGCTGAAGAGATAACAGAAAGCCTTCTGATTGGAGCGCCCCACCCGGCCCCGCAACTGGTGGAGATCGCTCATGCCAAATTGCTGAGCGTTGTTGATGATCATGGTGTTGGCATTCGGGATGTCCAGCCCGGTCTCGATAATATTGGTGCAAACCAGCACATCGTAGCGCCCGTCGATGAAGTGGATCAAGGTTTTTTCCAGCTCCTTGGGGTCCATCTGCCCGTGGGCGCTGGCGATTTCCACGTCCGGGCACATGCGGCGTACCATGGCGGTAATGTCGGGCAGGGACTTCACCCGGTTGTGCACAAAGAAGACCTGCCCGCCCCGGTTGACCTCATAGTAGATCGCCTCTTTGACCACCTCTTCGCTAAATACCCGCACCTCCGTATGAATAGGCTGCCGGTTGGGCGGTGGGGTACGGATAATAGACAGGTCGCGGGCGGCCATCAGGGAAAACTGCAGGGTACGCGGTATGGGGGTGGCGGTCAGTGTGAGGGTATCAACATTGACTTTGATATTGCGGAGTTTTTCCTTGGCTGCCACCCCAAACTTCTGCTCCTCGTCGATGATGAGCAGGCCAAGGTCCTTGAAGCCAATCTTTTTATTCAGAATGGCGTGGGTACCGATGACAATATCAATCTCCCCGTCTTTCAGCCGCTGGAAAATGGCATTCTTCTCTTTAGTAGTCCGGAAGCGGTTGACATAATCCACCGTCACCCCAAATTCTTCCAGCCGTTCTTTGAAAGTACGGTAATGCTGTAGGGCGAGGATCGTTGTAGGAACGAGCACCGCCACCTGCTTGCCACCGACCACCGCCTTAAAGGCACCGCGGATAGCCACTTCGGTCTTGCCAAAACCCACATCGCCGCATATGAGGCGGTCCATGGGGTAGCTTTTCATCATGTCCTCCTTCATGTCATTGGTGGCCTTGAGCTGATCGGGCGTATCTTCGTAGATGAAGGAGGCTTCCAGCTCATTTTGCAGGTAACCATCGCTCGGGAAAGCAATTCCATCGGAGGCTTTGCGCTTGGCGTAGAGCTTAATCAGCTCGCCGGCCATATCCTTGACCTTCTTCTTGGTGCGGCGCTTAAGGTTCTTCCAGGCATCCGACCCCAGCTTGTCCACTTTCGGGGTTGTCCCTTCCTTGCCCACATACTTGGAGATTTTGTGCAGGGAGTTAATACTGACATAGAGAATGTCGTTGTTCTTGTAAATCAACCGGACCGACTCCTGCACATGCCCGTTGATGTCGATCTTTTGCAGACCGGAGTATTTGCCCACCCCATGGTCGATGTGGGTGACGTAATCACCCGGCTGCAACTCCCGCAGCATCCGCAGGTTGATCGCCTGATCGCGGGTGAAGCCCCGGCGCAGGCGGTAGCGGTGGAAACGCTGGAAGATCTGATGGTCGGTATAGCAGGCGACCTTCAAATCCATATCGATAAAGCCTTCGTTGATCGACTTGGGGATAGGGTGGAGGTCCACCTTGGCTTCCAGATCTTCGAAGATGGAGTAGAAGCGTTCAATCTGCTTAGGGTTTTCGGCGAAGAGGTAGTTTTGAAGCCCGGCGTTAGTATTCTCATCCAGGTTTTCGATGAGCAGCTTGAAGTTTTTGTTGAAACTCGGCTGCGGGCGGGTGGAAAAGACCACCTGCTCGTCAAATTCAATAGGCTGTGCGGAGGCAGCCATGCCCAGGATGTGGTAGTCCTTCACATCCTCCACAATCTCGAACGGCCGGATAAAGGCGCGGTCGCGGAAGATCTCCTTGAGCTCCTCCTCTTCCAGCAGCGCGATGCCCTTGGCAAACTCTTCCGCCTTGTCGAAGCACTGCGTCAGCCGGTCCACCAGCAGCTGAAAGTCCTTTACCCACACGGCGGTATTGGGCTGCAGAATCCGCAGCATACTCACCTTCTGCTCCTGAGAAAAGCGGGTGTTGATGTTGGGGATGATGGTCACCGCCCCGATATTCTGTACCGAAAGCTGTGTGGTCGGATTGAAGGTCCGGATGCTCTCCACTTCCTCATCAAACAGCTCAATGCGGTAGGGATATTCATTGCCAAAGGAGAAGATATCCACGATGCCACCCCGGATGGAAAACTGCCCGGGCTCATACACGAAGTCCTCCCGCGCAAAACCGTACTCCACCAGCACTTCAATGAGGAATTCCACATCCAGTTCTTCCTCCTTTTTGATATCAATCCGGCGCTGATTGAGCACTTCCGGAGCCACCACTTGTTCGAAGAGGGCCTCCGGGTAGGTCACAACGATTTCTCCGCCTGCCGGCGAATTGACAATTTTATTGATGGTCTCGGTGCGCTGCAGAACGTTGGTGTTATTGAGCTCCTCGAAATACATAGGACGCTTAAAGGAATCAGGGAAAAAGCGGACAGCCTTTCCCTGCAGGAGGTTATCAAGGCTGTTTTGCAAATAAGCAGCCTCCTCTTTGTCATTTGCGATCAGCAGATGGTTACGCGGGTCGTTTTGGTAGACCGCTGTAAGTAGGAAGGCAGTCTGTGCCCCCACCAGCCCGTTAAGCTGAAGCCGGCAGGGCTTTTCGCCACCCAGGGCTTTATTGATACGTTGTGTACGGTTGTCGTTTCGGTATAATTCCTGAAGGCGGTCGAGGTTGTTCTCCACAGTTGCTGTAACGGTTGAAAGCCGAATGCACTCCAAAGGGCATTCAGCAGCTAGTATTCAATTTCCAAAAAAGAAACAGAGGGTTGCCTGGATAGTTTAGGTTACCATTTCCCGAAAGGGCGTCTATACATGACGCAAAGTGCTTTGGGCAGACCTGTTAGGTCATTATATGCTGTACTTTAAGAGGTTTGGGCATGCCCCGAACGATAGCATCAGTAGCTCCAAACCTCTTCAACGTCAGTATAAATTGTTACAAACCGGATTAATCCCTTAATTTAGAGCAAAAATTTTCCGTCTATGAATCACAAACCCAAAATCTATTGGCCCTTACTGTTCACGCTTGCTGTCCTGGCAGTCTCCTGCGTAAGCAAAAAAGAGCACATGGCCCTCCAGTCCGAGCTGGAGATTGCAAATAAGGATGTGGCCCGTTTGGGCGAAAGCCTTAATGACTACATGAAACGCCTTTCCGACTGTGACCGGGAGAAAGCGAACCTCAAAGCGCGTCTGCAGGCCGCTGAGAGTAATATGGTGCTTAGGGAAGAACAGGTCAACGACCTAAAGGACCTGGTAGCGGATCTGCGTCAGCAACGCGATGCCCAGCTGAATCAAGTGGACGACCTGACTACGCTTTCCCAGTCAGCCAGTGACAACATCAAAGAGACCTTGTCACAGCTGCAAACCAAGGATAAGTACATTCAAATGCTGCAAGCGGCCAAAACGCGCGCCGACTCCATCAACCTGGCTCTGGCGGTCAACCTCAAAGGCGTACTCAGCGAAGGCATTGAGGACGAGGATGTGGAAGTAAAAGTGGACAAGACCGTGGTCTTTGTGAACTTGTCTGATAAAATGCTCTACAAAAGCGGCAGTGCTCAAATCACCGACCGGGCGAATGAAGTGCTGGGCAAAATTGCTAAGATCATCAAGTCCCGCCCCAACCTGGAGGTAATGGTGGAAGGCTACACCGATAGTCAGCCGATCAACACGGCCTGTATCAAAGACAACTGGGACCTGAGCGTGCTGCGGTCCACCTCCGTGGTGCGTGCGCTGCAGACCAATCACGGCATCGACCCCAACCGCTTAATCGCTGCTGGCCGGGGTGAGTTCAATGCACTGGCGACCAATGACACTGCGGAGGGCCGGGCCATGAACCGCCGTACCCGCATTATCATCCTGCCAAAGCTCGATCAGTTCTACGATCTGCTGAACCCGAATCAGGTGCCGGAGTAAGGCATACCCTGACCCTGATCAAACTAAATGGCCCTGCAGTTGCTTATCAGCTGCAGGGCCGTTGTTGTAAAAGTAAGCTGAAAGTGCTACGCTTTCGTCCAGCTCGTCCCTTCCTTGCTATCCTTGAGCACGATGCCCACTTCCTGTAGCACATCGCGGATTTTATCAGAAGTGCCCCAGTCCTTGTTGGCGCGCGCCTCGGCACGGATATCGATGATCAGGTCCATGAGGCCATCCATCGGGCTGTCTCCATTGCTCTCGCCAGCTAAGCCTTCATCTTCGAGGGCAAATATCTCATCCACAAACCCGCGGAAGGTCTCCTGCAGGCGGGTGAGGGTCAGCTCGGTCAGGTCCGTCAGTTGCAGGTGGCCAGCGTTGAGGCTGTTGACCTTGGTCACGATTTCAAATAAGACCGCCAGGGCCTTTGGCGTATTGAAGTCGTCGTTCATCTCTGCATGCACCTGATCGATAAGCTTATTAAGCTCCTCGTCGAGGGGACCAGGCTTACCGTTGCCGGGATGCTTCATGCCCTGCAGCAGCTTATTCCCTTCCATCAGGCGCTTGTAACCTTTTTCGGCGGCTTGCAGTGCCTCATCCGTTAGGTCAAGGGTACTGCGGTAGTGCGACTGCAGCATAAAGAATTTCACCACCATTGGGCTGTACCCTTTGCTGATGTGTGGGCTGTTGCCAGTGAAAAGCTGCGTGGGCGTGATGGTATTGCCATCACTCTTGGACATCTTGCGGCCGTTCATCAGCAGCATATTGGCGTGCATCCAGTAGCGGGCGCCGCTGCAGTTGCAGGAGCCCATATTCTGAGCAATCTCATTCTCGTGGTGAGGGAATTTGAGGTCATTACCGCCACCGTGGATATCGAAGGTCTCGCCCAGGTACTTCGTGCTCATGGCCGAGCATTCCAGGTGCCAGCCCGGGAAGCCCACCGACCATGGGGAACTCCAGCGCATCAGGTGGGAAGGCGCTGCTTTCATCCAAATGGCGAAGTCAGCCGGGTGGCGCTTCTCGCTTTGATTTTTGAGGTTGTCGCGGCTCTCAGCCATTAGGTCCTCAATCTTGCGGCCGGACAATTTACCGTAGGCTTTGGTCTCTTCGATGAACTTCAAGGTATCGAAGTAGATGGACCCATTGGATTCATATCCATACCCATTATCGATGATGTCCTGCACCATCTTGATCTGCTCCGGGATATGCCCGGTGGCCCGTGGTTCAATGCTTGGCGGCAGGGTGTTGAAGATGCGCATCATCTCGTGGAAGCCGTTGGTGTACTTCTGAGCAATTTCCATGGGCTCCAGTTCTTCCAGGCGCGCTTTCTTGGAGATTTTATCTTCGGTACCGATTTCATCGCTATCGCCTTCAAGGTGGCCTACATCGGTGATGTTGCGGACATAGCGCACCTTGTAACCCAGGTACATTAGATAACGGTAGATGACATCGAAGCTGGTGAACGTACGGCAGTTCCCCAAATGGACATCGCTGTAGACGGTAGGCCCGCATACGTACATGCCGATGCGCCCTTCATTCAGGGGCGTGAACACTTCCTTGTCGCGGGTGAGGCTGTTGTAAATCTTGAGTGTATTTTCCATTCAGGGTATTTTTTGACGGCGCAAAAATAAGAAGCTTAGGAACGTTAAAAAAATAGATTCGCCATTTTGAGTCGGTTATTCTTGTGCTGGGCAAGGCGCGAAGAAGGAAGATAGCCAAAGCTACCTGACTGATGAGCAACGCAGACCAGCGCAAAAAGAAGCAGTCATAAATGGTGAAGTTATTATTTAAACGTTCCTTAACCGCAGGAATCAAACAAACAGGAAGGGAGTTGCAGTCCGATCCGCAACTCCCTTCAAAAAATTTGATCTTACCAACGTGATTTCCGGTGGTTAGTTCCCGCCGAGGCGTCCGGCTTCATCCTCCAGACCGGTCCTGCGCTTACGCGATTTGATGTTTTGGTTACCAAACTGATAGTTCATGCTGACGCTGATACGACGGCTGTCCCAGCGGCCGCTGCCCTGTGAGATTAGCCCGGCGAAGTTGGATTCTCCGTCCCAGCCGGTTTCATAGAACAGGTCCTGCCCGCTTACCCGCACATTGAGCTTGTCATCCAGGAATTTGCGCTGCAGCCCCAGGTTGAGGCTCCAATTGCTTTCGTACTCAAAAACACCGCCCCACACACCGGGCCCGCTGTAGTAGCCCGAGATTTCCCCCTGAAAGCCCCAGGGCAGGGTGATGGTGTGCTGCTGGAAGATATTATAGGTGAAGGCTTGCAGGTCTACGACAGCTCCGTTGCCATAGTCCGCCTGATTATCGAGATGGGAAGCGCTAACATTGAAGTAAGCATTCCACTTCTCCGTGATTTGCACCGGCGCGCTAATGTTGGCACTGATGATGGTCTGACTCGCCAGGTTGTCCCAGGTGATGAAGCCTGCCCGCGGGTCATTCTCATCCGGTGCCATCAGCCGGGTGATTTGGTCGGTGGTTTTGCTGTAGGCCACTTTGAAGTTGTAGCGGTAAGCCAGGGTATAGCCCAGCTCCAGGTTGTTGACGATCTCCGGGCGGAGGAAGGGGTTGCCTTTCTCGTAGGATAGCTGGCTGATCTGATTATTGAACGGGTTGAGCACGTTGTAGTCGGGCCGGTTGATGCGGCGGCCGTAGTTGAGCGACAGGCTGTTTTTTTGCGAAAGCTGGTACGTGACGCCCGCGCTCGGGAACCAGTTGAGGTAGTTGAGCTCCACCGGTGGCTCCTGCAATTCATCTTTGAAAGCTTTCAGGTCACCTGTGGCATCGGTCTGCTCAGCGCGTACCCCAGCCGAGACATTCCACTTTTCTCCCAACTGCCGGGCAAAGTTCATATACCCCGCGTAGACATTTTCATCGTACTTGAAGCGGTTAGAGGAGTTGTCGTTGCGCACCGGCACGCCATCATTCACATCAAAAAAGAGGAAGGTATTGTCGGACACCACTTTGCTCAGCTTGGTACCTATGCTGAACTTACCTCCCAGAAGGGGTTGCTCGTAGTCTACCTTGAAAGTGTAGATGTCAATATCGGTGGGCGTATCGAAGCTGTTGATGATCTCCGTGAGCAGGGTCTCCTCGCTGGCATCAAAGTAAAGGTTAGGCTGAAAACGCTCACTCTCATTGCGGAAGCGGCCGTAGTCCGCATCAATATTCAGGGTGCGCTCGTTGCCGCCATCGTAGCGGTAATTGAGGTTGAAGGTATTTTGAGAACGGGTATCCTCGGAAGCATTGCGGGCTACGAGGATGCTGTCCGGCAGGGTATTGCTGGAAGCCAGATTGAAAATTTCAATGCGATTGAAGGCATTATTCTGACCGTTGAAGCCCCGCCCATCCGTCAAAAAGCCGATGGTGTGCTTATCAGACAGGAAGAAGTCGGCTCCAAGGCGGTAGTTGAAAAACTCGCGTTCGTTGCGGTGATTGTTAATTTCATCAAGCCGCAGCCCGTTTTGGAAGCTCACAAAGTTCATTTTATTGAAGCCCTCGCCTTCGCCGTATCCGCCGCCACCGAAAATATTCATATTTCCATTTCGGAAATTGCCGCTGGCGTTCAGGTTGGAATGGTTGAACCGCCCCTGGCTAAAGGTGCCGTTCAGGGAGCCGTTAGCGCCGATGCTATCATCCTTTTTCATGCGAATATCGATGATGCCGGCATTGCCTTCTGCCTCGTACTTTGCGCCCGGGTTAGTGATGATATCAATGCGGTCGATCTGATCCGCCGGGAGGTTTTGCAGGAAGTTGCTGAGGTCCTGCCCGCCGAGCGGCAGGCGTTTGCCGTCCACATATACGAGCACGCCCGAACGGCCGAGCACGTTGATGTTGTCATTATTGTCTACGGTCACGCCAGGCGCTTTGCGCAGTAGCGAGAGCCCATCAGAACCCGTGCTGTTGATAGTCCCTTGTACGTTGAAAACTGTGCGGTCAGGCTTGATTTCCACCATAGCGCGCTGTGCCGTTACGGTAGCGCCGGCCAGTTCGATGGAAGTACTGCCGAATTGCAGGGCACCCAGGTCCTTTTGCTCATCAGCGGCAAGGGTGACCTCCGGCAGCCAAAGATCGGCAGCGCCTACATAGGAGGCTTTGAAGAGGTAAGTACCCGATGGCATATTCTGAAAACGGAATACCCCGGATTCATCGCTGACTTCCACTTTGAGGATGGTGGTGTCAGCCGGATTGTGAAGGACTACATTTGCAAAGGAGACCGGCTCCCCGGATTCATCCTGCAGTTGGCCTTTGATGCTGCCCTCCTGGGCAAAAAGGGTGATGGAAAAAAGTAACAGGGTGAGTGATAATAAAGCTTTCATGGTGTCGCAGTTGTATGGTGCTGCTTGCACAGCCGGGTGTTCAAAACTATAGGAGTGTAAACCAAAAAATTAAATCTGTTCAATCCACCTTTCAGTGTAATGGAGACAAATATCTGACAATAGCTGCACAGGGGCACGCTTTTTTCGATAAACAGCCTCCTGAGCAGATGAATTAGCAATAAAGTGTACGAAGTAAGGATTGGGATGGATTTTACCCGGACATTTCACCCTGCAAAAAGTCGAGACACAGGGCGGCCGACCATGAAAACTGATCGGTACCGCAGCCGATTTCTCCTTCTGCAGGCCGACGGGGGTCGAAGTATTCATAAAACCCGTGCCTGGAGAGTAACTCCAGGCTATGCTTCCGGATACGATCCGCCATTTCGGTCATATCGTACCGCATCAGGCCGTGGTAGAGCAGCCAGTTGAGGTTGATCCACACCGGGCCGCGCCAGTATTTTTTGTAGTTAATGTCTTTGGCCTGCAGGCTGTAGGTGGGACAGAGCAGAATCCCGGAGTCTTTCCCGCCAAAAGCGGGGCTTTCCATGGTGCGCAACATGGCCTCGGCCTGTTCCTGTGTAGGTACCTCGCCGCATAGCGGGATGAGGCCGGAGGACGTATGGACGGGTATGATTTCACCGGCGCGCAGGTCAAAGGCGTTGTAAATACCCCGGTCTTCGTCCCAGAGTTTTTCGTTCATTGACCAGACGGTGAGCTCGTGCCACTGCATGGGTTCCGTAATATCCTCGCCAATGAGGCTGCCAATCTGAATGAGCGCTTCATTGGACCAGGAGAGGATACCGTTGAACAGCGGGTCCTGTATGAGGAACGGGCATTCTTCGTAGATTTTCTGGTCATCGTAGTCGTGCTGCCGGAAGAGATCAACGAGGTAGACATAGCGGTCGTAATCCTCCTGAGTAGGGCGGTGCTCAGCAGCTTTGGGGTTTTGGAGATCTTTGCGCTCGTAGGCAGGCAGTTGATCACGGTCAATCTGTATACGTGACAAGGTACGGTCCCAGATCGGGCTGTTGTCGGTACCCCCTTCCCAGGGATGGCGGATGTAGACCAGGCCTTCCTCCTCCGGATCGCGGTAGTCGTAAAGGTAGCGGTGGAGTGCGAGCACCTTGGGGTACATTTCCTTAAGAAACGCTTTAGCCTGTGCCTTATCGGCAGCCACTTCGTACATCCTCCAAAGCACAAACCCATGTACCGGAGGCATAGTGATACCCGAAGTTTGAATTTGCTCCGGCGCCTGGGCCGACCGGCTGGCCTGCCAAAAGTCAGGCCCGGGGAAGTACCGTGCCTCGGGATCATCGCCAAAAACGATCTGCGGGACGAGCCCATTCTTCCACTGGGCGCTAAAAAGGTGGCGCATTTCAGCCATTGCCCGGCCGAAGTTGTGATGGGCGTTACCAATGGCAATAAAACCGGCATCCCAGTTCCATTGGTGCGGGTAGAGGCTGGGGGCAGGTTTAGTAAATTGACCGTTCCAGTTTTGGTCCAGTACGGCCTGTGCCATCTGCTGAAGCTGGGCTTGATTCATAGGTATGATTTGGTTATCCGTCCGGTCAGTTGTATTCCAGGCGGGCAATTTTCAACCGGTTGCGGCGCTCGCTCGGGATCAGGAGGGTATTGGCATCGACTTGCATGGCGTCGCGGAACCGGAGCCGCAATTTAAGGTTTTCTGTGCTCATGAGGCTGTTGCGGTCAAAACGGCCGTTGCCGCGTAGCACATATTCGCTTACTGTGTTCTCGTACTTTATTTCGTCATTGAATAAAAACCGCAGGCTGCTAGCGGTCTTGAAAACGAAGAAGGAGGAGTAAATCCCATCATCATCCTGCGAGTATTGCTTTTTGTGCATCACCGTTGACCAGTGCAAATCTCCATCCGGATGAATGGACAGCACAAATATTTCATCATAGTAATAGTCTACTGAAAACCGGCCAGTACCATCATAGAAGTTCCGGGTCATGTTAGCTCCATTACGCTCAAAGGTCCGGCTAAGCTCTCCAATAAGGAGCACACCCCCGTCTTTACGCAGTACAACATCACGCAGCAGGCCCTCCGGTACACCTTTGGTTTTATCTGCTTCTTTGCCAAGGAGGCTCACGATAAACTCCTCCGTAAAGGGATGGCTGGCCTTCACAAAATCTTCAGGCCGGTCAGGGTTGATGTTCAGATAGAAAAACCCGTCGGAGCGCCCGAGGTTTTTCTCAGAATAAAGCCCTGCCCCTACGATTCTTTTGTTGAGCGGATCAATGGAGAAAATGACATCGAAGGTCAGCTTCTCCGGCATGGTCAGGTCAAACCGGGTCAGGCGGTCGGTCCTGCCATCGTAGTGGTAAAATTCAAAATGGTGGTCTTCCCTTTTGGTGCGGTAGTTATCGCGCTCAGCCACAATGGTCATGTCGCCATCGTTATCGACCAGGACCTCCAGGAAATTCTGGTAGAAGTTAAAATCCTGGGGCGTAACCACCGTTTGCCAGAGCAACTCCAACCGGTTGTTATCAAAGCAAACTGCACGCATCATATCCTGTTTTTCGGTAAAAAAGAAGAGCGTCTTGCTCTTGTCCTCCGAATAAACCGGTATGAACTTTGGAGTATAAAAAAGGTAGCCAAGGTCTACGATAGTAATAGAATCCAAAAGGTTGGCGCCCGGGCCATACCGGTGGGCTTTCAGTTTGGTATGTGTACGGTCTTTAAACTGGTAGAACAAGTTGAAGTGCCCATCATCGGGCAAAATATCAATTACTTTGGGCAGGCGGCGGTCCAACTCCAGCTCTTTGGTCCAGGACTCCTTCATGGCTTTGTTGAGGCCAACCACCTCAAAGGTGGTACTACGGTCACGAAAAAGCAGGGTATGGCTGCCCATTTCTCCCAAAAGATGATAGGCAATATCATTGCGCAGCACGATAGGCTCCGACAAGGTAACCGTTTGTGCATAAAGGGCCGCTCCGGTGGTCAGGAAGAGCAGCAGGCTGATTATTTTTTTCATAGCTTTAAATCTTGTTTGGTCTCCGGTTGGAAAGGGTTGTGACAAGCCCTACCCATGAAAATACTGAAATTTAGCAATATGTTTCGTAAAACGGGATTCTTCCCAAAATACAGCAGGTATGGCGGAGTGGATTAAGGCGGGGGCGGTGATTTTTGCCGCGGGCCTTGCGCTTTACCTGATTGTTGTACTCCTGGTATGGATTGGGCAGGAACGGTTTATCTATCAGGCTCACTCCCTGCCTTTGGATTACCGCTATACTTTTGACGGCAGTTATGAGGAACTCCGCATACCCACCGCCGATGGAGAGACCGTTAACGGTCTGTTGTTCCGCGCCAATGGAGACAAGAGAGGGGCGGTACTCTACTTCCACGGCAACCGGGGCAACTTAAGCCGGTGGGGGCACCTGCACCACCCCTTTACCAGCCGGGGCTACGATGTCCTGATGATTGACTACCGGGGGTACGGCAAGAGTACCGGAAAGCCATCAGAAACCGGGCTTTATAAGGATGGAGAGGCGGCGCTGCAATGGCTGTTGCGACATCACACGCTGGAGGAAGTCGTATTGTATGGACGGTCTCTTGGCAGTGGCGTGGCGGCTTATCTGGCTTCCCGGCATACCCCGAAATCGCTTGTTTTGGAAACACCCTATGATGTTTTGCCGAATGTCATTCAGCATCAGGTGATGTTGCCACTGCCCAGAGGCATTTTCCGCCACCACTTTCCAACCTTCCGTCACCTCTCAAAAGCAAGGTGCCCAATTCATATACTTGCAGGGACCCATGACCGGCTCATTCCACTTCGGCTGCCCCTCGAACTAAAGCCGCTGCTCCGTTCTCCTTCAGATTTTCTAATCATACAGGGCGCCGGGCACCACAACTTATCGGCATTCCAAGCCTATCATTTTGAATTAGACCGTTTGCTATTGCCTTGACGGATTTCGTATCTTTGCCGCAATAAGCGACAACACCACCTCAAGCATGAGCAAAAGAAATAAGCTCCAGAAATTTACGGAGCTGCTGACCTTCCCGAATGTATACGAAAACTTCAACCCGAAGGAGCCACAACTGCATGGCCTGAACGGGGCACCGGTTAGCCTGAAGGGGGAGTGGTGTACAAAGCATTTCCACAATGACAACCCCATCGTGGTGGAGCTGGCCTGCGGGCGTGGGGAGTACACCCTGGGCATGGGCCGCATTAGCCCCAACCGCAATTTTATCGGGGTGGATATCAAAGGGGCCAGAATTTGGAAAGGTGCGGGCATCGCTTTGGAGGAAGAGCTCGATAATGTTGCTTTTCTCCGCACCCGGATTGAGCAGCTGCACTTGTTTTTTGAACCCGGTGAAACCAGCGAAATCTGGATCACCTTCCCTGATCCTTTCCTACAGAAGAGTAAAGCCAACCGCCGGCTGACGGCACCGAGGTTTCTGGATACCTACAAAAAATTACTGCGTAAAGACGGGCTCATCCACCTCAAAACCGATGAGCCAAATCTGTACGAGTTCACGCTGGAAACCCTGCAGGAATACGAGGGTGCTCAGGTCCTCTACCACAGCGACGACATCTACAGCCTCGAAGAACTTCCTATGCCGGAGCTGGAAATCAAAACCTACTATGAGCGGATGCACCTGGCGGCTCAGAAGACCATCAAGTACATCCGCTTCAGGTTGGAGCAGTAATTACTTGCCTGTCAGTTCTTTTAGCTTGTCTTCCAGTTCGTACTCATCGCCCGGCACATAGCCGTTATGGTTATAGACGATGTTGCCTTCCTTGTCGAGCACAAAGGTCTGCGGGATCGTCTGGAAGTTCAGCGCATTGCGCAGTTGCTGATTGGGGTCCGAAAGTATGGTGTAAGTCCAGCCTTTGGATTCCACCATAGGTTTCACTTTTGCCAGGGCACGCTGTGTGTCGATAGTGATGGCCACAAGCTCAGCATCGTATTCTTCCTGCCAAAAGCCGTAGAGATCAGCGATGGCATCGAGTTCCTTTTTGCAGGGAGAGCACCAGGTAGCCCAGAAGCTCAGAATGGTAATTTTGCCGTCTTCAGCATACTGCCTGATATCCAGCGTCTGCCCGTCGAGGGTCTTCACTTCAACGGAAGGTATGCTCTTGCCTTCCTGTGCGAAGGTAGCCAGGCTGAAAGCAAATAAAGCGGCGATGGTCAGTAATAAGGCTTTTTTCATGGAGTTGATATTTTTCGATATTGGTGGACAAAGATAAAACTTCCGAATTGAGGAGAGTAGCTCCTCAGAAGCTTCCAATTTGTTAGTCGAATGACTTTTTTTGCATAAAATTTCATTATACCGGCAATTCGCAGGATTTTTGCTGCCAATTTTAGGAAACGGTTGGTATCATCCAGACGTAAAACTACCAAATGGCCACCATCTGGTATACCCAAAGGCCAACCTTAACGCAACTTTAGGAATACACACCCCTCAGTACACAACGAAACGAATGGACCTATTGCAGATTTTTCGAAAAACACTCACCGCTGGCGCACTGCTCGTCTTCGGGACAGTCATTAGCTTTAGCCAGAATAATAATGGAGGGACGCTTTCCGGCAACCTTGAAGCCAACGGCAACTTCTTCATCCGCGACAGCCTTATCGGAGCGGCCAATACCCCGCAGTACGACCGCCAACTGTACGGCGCTGATGCATGGCTCAACCTTTCTTATAATAACTGGGGCTTCGACTTTGGGCTGCGCTTCGACCTCTTCAATAATTCCAACCTGCTCAACCCTACCGGGTCTTTCACCGGAGAGGGGATTGGCCGGTGGTATGTGCATAAGAAAGTGGACAAATTCGATATCTCAGTGGGCTACCTCTACGATCAAATCGGCAGTGGGATCATCTTCCGGGCATTTGAGCAGCGCCCTTTGCTGATTGACAACGCCCTATACGGTGCCCGCCTGGCTTATGACCTCGGTGAAAACTGGCAGATCAAAGGCTTCACCGGAAGGCAAAAGCAGCAATTCGATATATACGAGCCAGTAATTAAAGGCGGTGCCATCGATGGCTATCTGAGCTTTGGGGAAGAAGGCAGATTTTGGGCAATGGCACCTGGCCTGGGCGTGGTGAACCGCACCCTCGACGACCCCTCCATGAATTCCATCGTGGCTACAGTCAATACTTACACTGCTGAAGATGCTTTTGTGCCCGTGTACAACACCTATGCCTTTTCGGCATACAATACACTCTCTGCCGGTCCCTGGACCTGGTATGTAGAGGCAGCGTACAAGACAGATGACAACCTGAGCGACCCCTTCGGGGAGTTTGTGCTTTCAGACTCCAGCGTGGTGGTAGGCGATAAGTTGTACAAAGCGCCGGGCACGGTATTCTACAGCAGCCTGAGCTACGCCAAAAGCGGCCTGGGCATTTCCGTGGAGGGCAAGCGTACGGAGAACTTTGACTTCCGGGTACGCCCGCAGGAACAACTCAACCGGGGACTGGTGAATTTTCTCCCGCCTATGGCCCGGGTCAATACCTACCGGATGACAGCCCGCTATAACGCAGCTACCCAATTTTTGGGTGAGATGGCAGTGCAGGCAGATATACGCTACAATTATAAGCGTAAGTTTGGAGTCAACGTCAACGTCTCCAATATTACAGACCTCGACAACAACCTCCTGTACCGGGAGCTGTACACGGAGCTTACTTACAAGTATAAGCGCACCTGGCAATTCCTGGCCGGGCTGCAAATACAGCGGTACAATCAGGAAGTCTTCGAATTCAAGCCAGATGCGCCGATCGTGGAAACGGTCACGCCTTACTTCGATATTCTCTACAAGTTTTCCCGCCGTAAGTCTATCCGTTTTGAAGGGCAGTACATGATTGCCGGTAAAGACGACAAAGGAGAGGGGCATGACTACGGTAGCTGGCTCTTTGGGCTGGTGGAGTTTAGTATTGCCCCCAGCTGGACCTTCACGGTTTCTGATATGTACAACATTGATCCAGGCAAAGCTTCGCCAATTGACGACAGTGGGGAGAAAGCAGCTTTGCATTATCCCCGTTTTGATGTATTTTATACGCACGGAGCTAACCGCTTCTCCCTGAGTTACATCAAGCAGGTAGAAGGCGTGGTTTGTACCGGTGGGATTTGCCGCCTTGAACCAGCTTTCAGTGGCGTGCGTTTTACGGTTAATTCCAGTTTTTAAAAATTGAAGACATGAAAAGATTAAGTACCCTACTCGCAATCGTCGTTCTTTCATTTGGCTGTGAAGAAATCCCTCCGGTTATCACTCCGGTCATGCAGGTCGAAAGCATTTGTGATGAACCTGCACCGATCACTGATCAGCAGCGTCAGGTACTGGTTGAGGAATTCACCGGCGTCCGCTGCGTGAACTGCCCGGCCGGTAGTGCCGCTCTTGAGGAGCTTATCGGACAGCACGGCGACCAATTAGTTGCAGTATCTATTCATGCCGGTTCTTTTGCACCGCCTTATCCGGAGAGTTTCGATACTTTGCGTACGGCTAAAGGAGAAGAAATCCTGAGCTTTGTAGGAGAGCCCCTGGGCTACCCTACCGCAGTAGTCAACCGCAAGAAATTTCCCGGTGGTTTCAACCTGCAATTACCTCGTAATGGCTGGCCGGGTGCTATCGAACAGGAGTTGCAGGAAGACCCGCGCGTCCTGATCGACATCAAAAATAACTACGACGAAGCTACCCGTGAACTGGAAACCTGCGTTACCCTGCAGATGATGGACGACCTTAGCGTTGAGGAGTCGGTCTTCCTGACCGTAATGCTCATAGAGAATAATGTAGTCGACCTTCAGCTTACTCCGGAAAGCTCAGAGCCTGACCCCAATTACGTGCACAAGCATGTTTTCAGGGATGTGCTCACCAGTGCGGCGGGCAATCTAATTCAGGATGAGGTCACTGCCGGCAGTTTTGTGCAGCAGTCTTTTGCCATTACCCTTAAGGAAAAATACAAAGCAGACGATTGCTCGATTATCGCTTTTGTCCATTTGGGCGGTGATACGAAAGTGGTCTTGCAGGCGGAAAAGGAGGGGTGGTAGGCTTGTTTTTGCAGAAAATGCTGATAGGAGGAATGCAGCCGGGAAAGACGGTCAAAGCGACTCACGAATAAAAGGACCTACCTGGTGAGCTGTTCAAACCTGCACATACAAATCCCCCACCCTAAACCGCACTACCCCCATCTCCAGCAGCTGCTCCCCATCGTCGTAGTCCGTGCTTTTCCAGCGGTAGGTATCGGGGATACGCTCGAACAGGGTGACAAAAGGCTGTGCCTGCTCAATGTACAGGATATGGTCCAAGCCGGGTATGGACTTATAGCCTTGTAGCTTTTCGCCGAAGTCGCGGTTGCGGCTGGAAGGCGATATGACTTCTGCTACCAGCCAGGGGTTGGTGTAAGCATTTTTTCCTTTGGCGTACTCATAAGATGAGGGTTGTCCTCGCACCACGGAGGCATCGGGGGCATAGGCTTTCTGCAATTCCGGGATATAGATGTGACGGTTGCTGCCATATCGCCCGTAGCCTGGCTTGTCTCTAAGCTCTACGTACAGGGCACCCAGCAGATTGGCGACAATGCGCTCGTGTTCATCCGTTGCGATACTCATGATAATAATTTCTCCACGCTCGTACTCTACCGGGTACTCTGCCTTTTCCAACAGCCCCACAAACTCCTCAAAGGTAGCCGGAAACCGTAGTGCTTCCGGCCCTAGCTCTAAGCGTTCGGTATGCGAGGTTGGTATGCTGACTTCTGTGCTCATAATTATAAAAATACTAAACTAGACGAGATGTTGCAAGTGGCAGGCTGGAACTTCGTAGCAATCACCCCACCTTCCGGTAATTCAACACCGCCAACCCATTCACCGCCAGCGCGTAGCCGCCCATCACCGCGATATGCTGACGGATATCCCAGACATCACTACCCTTCAGCAGCACCAGCCGCATCACATCCACGAAGTAGGCCACCGGGTTAAAGCGGGTAATGTCCTGCGCCCAGGGCGGCATGCTCTCGATGGGCGTAAACAGACCGCTCATCAGAATGAAGATGATGAGGAAAAACCAGGCAATGAACATGGCTTGTTGCTGCGTCTCCGTCACGGTACTGATGAGCAGCCCGAAGCCGAGGACGACGAGCAGGTACAAGCCGGCAAAGCCAAAGATCAGCCACAGGCTGCCCACGAAGGGGATGTGGAAGACCAGCTTGCCCACCACCAGCCCGATCGCCAGCTCCACCAACGCAATGATCCAAAATGGCAGTAGCTTACCGATGATGAACTCGTGCTTGCGGATGGGGCTCACGTTGATCTGCTCAATAGTACCGATCTCCTTTTCCTTCACGATGTTCATGCCCGCCAGGAACATGCCCACAAGTGTTACGAGGATTACCAGAATACCAGGCACCATGAAGGTCTGGTAATTCTGCTCCGGATTGAACCAGTTGGCGGTTTCGATTTGCAGAGCAGCGGGCTGTGCCATCCCACCCCCGTAGTTTTGTCGGAAGGCGGCATTGAAGTCCCGGATAATCGCATTGGCGTAAGCCGAAGACAGCCCGGCTTTCACCCCGTTGATGGCATCGACTGCCACCTGCAGCTGACTCCTGCCATCGCGCAACAGCTGCCGCTGAAAGTCAGGGGGGATTTCCAGGTAGAGATCGGCATCGCCCTTCTGTATCTCATTCAAAGCGGTCTTGCCCGAAGCGGAAGTGCCCGTAAGTATGAAGTGCTCAGAAGCCTCAAATTGCCCTACGAGCTGCCGGGACGCCTGCGAGTGGTCCAGGTCCACGATGTGCAGCTTGACGTTATCCACCTCGTAGTCGGCAGCAAAGGCCAGCACCAGCAGCTGTATGACTGGCATGAGGAAAATCAGCGGCAGCATCACCCGATGGCGAAAAATCTGCCGGAATTCTTTCTGTACGATGTAGGGTACGGTTTTCATGCGAGTCGGATGTTAAAGCTGCGCACGCTCAGCGCAATGAAAAAAACAGTCATGCCCAGCAGGATAAGCGTCTCCTGCCATACGAGCTCCATACCTCCGCCTTTGAGCATCACATCCTTCAGAATGATGATGAACCACTTGGCGGGGATGATATTGCTGACCATCTGAAGCGGGAACGGCATCGACTCAATCGGGAAGATGAAGCCCGACAGCAAAATCGTCGGCAGCATCAGCACCATCAGGCTAAAGAGCATAGCCACCTGCTGACTGTCGGTGCGGGTGGAAATGAGGATACCGAGCGACAGGGCCGTGAGCACAAACAAAAAGCACTCCAGCCAGAGCAGGGCATAACTGCCCCGTATCGGCATGCCGAAGACTTCCGTTCCCAGCAGTAGAATCACTGCGGTATTGGCCAGTGCAAGCAAGATATACGGGATGACCTTACCGATTACAATGAGCGGGGGCGGCAGGGGCGAGGCGAGCAATACTTCCATCGTCCCCACCTCTTTTTCGCGGGTAATAGCGATGGAAGTCATCATAGCGGAGACCAGCATGAGGATGACCGTCATTACGCCGGGCACGAACATAAATACGCTCTTGAGCCCGGCGTTGTACAGCATCCGCACTTCGGTCTGTATGGCCATAGACGGCTGCTGCAGGGGGCGTTGCTCCTGCAAAAAATCGCCGATGATAGCCGAGGCGTAGTTGGATAAAGTCGTAGCGGTATTAGGGTCTGTGCCATCGGCAATGAGCTGTAGGCTCCCCGGAAGGCCCCGGGCGGTTTCCTCCCCAAATTCAGGCGGCAGGACCACTGCCATTTTGATACTGCCCGCCCGGAAGGCCTCCTCTATTTCCTGTGTGCTGTGCAGGGGTAAAGCCAGGGTGAAGTATTCGGAGGCACTCAGGCGCTGCGTGAGGCGCTGGCTTTGGTCATTTTGCGCATAGTCGAGCACGCCGATATCCGCATTTTTAATCTCGTTGCTGATAGCAAAGCCAAAGAGCAGCACGAGCACCGCCGGCATGCCCAGCAGAATGAGCAGGGTCCGCCGGTCCCGCAGGATGTGGTAAAACTCCTTGCGGATGAAGATGGACAGCTTTTTGTTCGTACCCATTGGGTTGATTTTAAAAAATTTGTAGTCTTGTTTCCTTTTTAAACACATAGGCACATAGCTCTTTTTGCCCGGGTTGCCTAAACACATAGGCACATAGCTCTTTTTGCCTGGGCTGTCTAAACACATAGGCACATAGGACACATAGTCTTTTACTCGCTGCTTTGTATACCCATGTTCGCTACTCCCTCCCCACTGTATCTACACTTCCTCCTATCTATTTCCCCACATCCCGCGCCCCTATATGCCTATGTGTTTCAACCCAACACTGCACACTCACTATATGCCCCTATGTGCCTATGTGTTTCAACCCCCCGGCCGCGTCAGCCGTAAAAACACCTCATTCATCGTCTCCACGCCGAAGGAAGCCTTCATCGCCTGCGGGGTGTCAAGTGCCGCAATCCGCCCTTCCACCATAATGGACACCCGGTTGCAGTACTCCGCCTCATCCATGTAGTGGGTAGTGACGAAGACGGTAGTGCCCTCATTCGCCGTTTTGTAGATCATCTCCCAGAACTGCCGCCGTGTCACCGGGTCTACGCCACCAGTGGGCTCATCCAGAAAGACGATAGCGGGCCGGTGCAGGATGGCAATGGAAAAGGCCAGCTTTTGCCGCCACCCCAGCGGAATACCGGACACCAGGCTATTCGCAAATTCCGACATGCCAAGCTCTTCGATCAGCCGGTCGGCTTCCTGCCGCACCTGCTTGCGGGGCAGCCCGTAGATACCGCCGTAGAAGCGGATGTTCTCCCGCACCTTCAGGTCTTCGTAGAGTGAAAATTTCTGGCTCATGTAGCCAATGCGGCGCTTGATCTGCTCAGGCTCGCGGTAGACATCGTAGCCGGCTACCATTGCCTCGCCTTCCGTAGGGCGCGACAGCCCGGTAAGCATGCGCATGGCCGTAGTCTTGCCCGCTCCGTTGGCACCGAGAAAGCCGAAGATTTCTCCTTTATCCACTTCGAAAGAGATGGCGTCCACAGCAGTGAAGTCACCGAATCGCTTGGTTAGATTGTTGGCAGTGATGGCGTGGTTCATACCTGGCTTTTTTCCATGAAAATATCTTCGATAGTGGGCATAGCCTGCTTAATTTCGATATCCGCATGCCCCCTGTCCAGCAGGTAACCGTGGATCAGCTCGGGCCAGACCACCGACTTCAGGCTAAGATGCACGTACTCGCCGAAGGGGAATACGGTATGGGCAGGTTCGAACTGCCTCAGGTCCTGAATGAGTTGGTAAATATTCGCGGTTTTGACGGCCAGCAACGGTTTGTCGTAGCTGTTGACAATACTATCTGGCTCATCTACCTGCAGAATGGCACCGTCCTGCATGAGCGCTACGCGGTCGCACAGGCTCGCTTCGTCCATGTAGGGCGTGGAGACGAGGATGGTGATGTTTTTGGCCTTGAGCCGCTGCAGCATTTCCCAGAATTCCTGACGGGAGACGGGGTCGACGCCGGTGGTGGGCTCATCGAGCAGGAGCACCGTAGGCTTGTGGATCAGGGCACAGCATAGGGCGAGCTTTTGCTTCATGCCTCCGGACAGCTTGCCCGCCCGCCGGTCTTTAAAGGGCTCCAACTGCACGTAAATATCCCGGATGAGCTCGTAGTTTTCCTCGATCGTAGTGCCGAAGATGGTCGCAAAGAAGGTCAGGTTCTCTTCTACCGTCAGGTCCTGATAGAGGGAGAAGCGGCCCGGCATATACCCGATGCTCCGGCGGATGGCGCGGTAGTCTGCGACCACATCTTTGTGATCAAGCTGCGCGCTGCCCTCATCTGCCAGCAAGAGCGTAGCCAGGATGCGGATGAGCGTGGTCTTGCCCGCCCCGTCCGGCCCAATGAGCCCGAAGAGCTCACCTGGCTGTACCTGCAGGTTGATGCCGCGCAGGGCAGGGGTGGTGCCGTAGGACTTGCGGAGATTTTGAGTTTGGATCATGATGGTTGTTTTTTAAGACTTGACAAGGGCTTTGGGGGACTGGGGAAACTTGTCAAGTCAGGCGTTACACTACTAGACATTTTTCAAAAGGGATTGATTTTTTCAGCCTCCGCACGCCCCCTAGCCCCCTAGCCCCCTAAAGGCGGGAACTGCAGCCCGCAAAAATCAATCCCTTTTACTCATGAAATCCAGTTTGTCTAGTGGTTTGGTCAGGCGTTACTGTTGGCTGTTTTGGAAAACCACTTCTCCCGGCATACCCATCTTCAGGCGGCCGTCATTTTTCACTTTCACCTTAAAGGCGTAAACGAGGTTGACCCGCTCTTCTTTGGTCTGCACGGTTTTAGGCGTGAATTCCGCTTCATCGGCAATCCAACTGATAGTACCCGAGAGGCTGCGGTTGCTTTCCGCATCCTGATCAACAAGGACGTTGACTTCCTGCCCCAGTTTCAGCTCCGGCAATTGGGCACCGCTGACGTAGGCGCGCAGTTCCAGTTCTTCCAGGGGCGCGATGGTGTAGAGAGGCTTGCCGGCGGCAGTCATCTCGTAGGGCTCCGCCAGCTGCAGCAGGACGGTGCCTGATACGGGATTGTAGATGTAGCTGCGGCGGATTTGTTCTTCCACCACCTCAATCTGCGCCTCGATGGGAGCAATTTCGGACAAAATACCCCGGTTGGCCGTTTGGCTTTGGGCACGGATGGCATCAATTTCCTTATCAATCACTTCGAGCTGCCCCTGCAGGTCATCGAGTTGCTTAGCGGGCGCCGCCTTGTCAGCGATGAGCGCCTTGAGCCGGCGCTCTTCCCGGAGGAGGTTTTGCCTGCGCTCCTGCAGTACGCGCACCTGAGGCTCTGCATCCTGCGTTTTGCCGGTCACAGCACGGATCTTTGCCCGGAGCTGTTCGCGCTGCAGGTGCAGCAAGGTGGTGTCAATTAAGCCCACAAGCTCACCGGCTTTGAGCTGCTGCCCTTCTTCCACATCGAATTGGATAAGCTTGCCGCTGGCTTCCGCCGAAATGATGACTTCACGGGCTTCGAACTTGCCGTAGGCGTCGGAGGTGGCCTCGTTGTCCTGACAGGCGGCCAGGGGCAGGAGGGCCAGCAGGTAGATGATTATTCTGGTATTCATATTCAGAGTATTCCTTTGAGGGTGAGTAATTGGATGTACAGTTGCTGCTTTTGGAGGCGGTACTGCTCCACCTGTAGTTGCGCCTGCCGTACGGCTGCCGATTGGGTGATGTAATCGGCGGCCACAGCGGTGCCTTCACGGAGCTGCGCGTCGATTTGCTGCAGCACTTCTTCCTGAAGCTGTATGATGTCCTGGCCTTGCGCTATGAGTGGGTCAATTGCAGCCATTTCTGTACGGATTTGCACTTCCTGCCGCTCAATTTGTGTGGTGAAAGCCGCCTGCCGCTGACCAATCATCTCCCGCTGCAGGCTCAGCAATTGCCGGCTGCGGTCGGCCTTTCCCCAGTCTACAAAGTTCCAGGAAAAGCGGACGCCGCCCATGGCGAAGGGGCTCAGGCTGTTGTCGAAAAAGTTGAGCGGATTGGGCGCGCCAAAGCCCGCCTGCAGGAAAGCCCCAACAGTAGGCCGCTGATCGGCTTCTATGCCCAATAAGCCCGCCATGAGCTGCTGCTGTTGCTGCTCGAACAGCTTTAGTTCCGGACGTTGCAAATCAGACGGCAGCATTTCGGCAGCGGGGGCAGGCAGTTCAAATTCCACACCTTCAGGAACGTCCTGCCCGAGGAGTACCGCGAGCCCTCCCCTCAGTGCGTCCCTCTTGCTTTTGACCTGGATAATTTCCGACTGCAGCCGGAGTTGTTCTGCCTGCAAACGACTGAGCTCACCCGGCAGCAGGATACCATACTCCACGCCGGCTTCCACCTGGGCGATCCGGCCCTGCAGCTGTTCCAGCCCGCTTTCCAGAATGTGCATCCGCTCCCGCTGCAGCAGTATGCCAAAGACGTATTGATTGACCTGAGCTTTGAGCGGTTCGAGCTCTACTTCCAACTGCGCTTCCGATACAGCCAGCTGCGCTGCTTCTGCTTCCAGTTTGGCCTCAATGCGCCCGCCATCGTAGAGACTGTACTGTGCATCGGCTGTGGTCTGAAACCGATAGAGCGGCAGGTCAAGGCCCGCGCCGCCCGGAATGGGCAGCTCAAAGGGGAATTCCACCACCTCGCTCTGCAGACTCGCCTGCGCATTCCAGCTGATCTGCGGCAGGCGCGCCTTATCGATTTGCTCTTGCCGCAGTGTGCTTGCCGAGCGCAGCAATCCGGCCTGTTGCGAGAGTGGGTGGGCTTGTTCAGCCATGCTGTAGGCTTGCTCAAGCTGGATGGGCTCCTGAGCCCGGGCCGGCAAGGCCAGAAGCAAGCATAAAAAAGGCAGGTATCTCATATTTTTAAAATTTAACCATTTGGGTAAACTGAGTCCAAAAAAAATTACGCCTTGCGTATGGCGCTGATGACAAACTCCGCCACCTCCTGCTTGCGCTGCTCCATCATTTCATCGTATAACTTGCTGCTCACCTGCATCATGCCCTGAAACATAGGGCGGGCGAGGAACGGGAAAACACAGAGCGACAGCATGTTGAGCACGAGCCCTACAGGATTGACCGGCTTGATGTTACCCGCAGCTACTTCCTGCTGAATCTGCATGACTAATGGCAGGGGGTTGGGGCGGGTCTGCCGGCTGAGCAATTCCTGCGCAAAGGCTTCGCCCTTTTGGTTGAGCTCGCTTATGACGAAGGCCGGCATAGCCGGATTCCGCATGAGCAGGCTGATGTAGCGGTCCACGAACTGTTCGATCTTATCAAACAGGGGGATGTCGGCTTCAAACACCTGATTGATACCTGCCGAGAATTTGGCGAAAGCCTCATCGAAAACTGCCCGGAAGAGTTTGTTCTTGCTGCGGTAGTAGTAATGCAGCAGCCCCTTGTTGATCTCCGCCCGGTCGGCAATCTCCTGCATACGGGCAGCAGCGAAGCCTTTGGTCATAAAGACTTCACGGGCGGCGTCCAGTATTTTTTCCTCGGCAGTGGGTTCCATATCAGGTTACCTGTTTGGGTAATTTTTGACAAATCTACCTATTTGGGTAACTCCAGTCAAGTTTTTGATTCTTTTTTTTGGAATTATCCTGCCGGTAGAACTGTTAAATGCTGGAAACCAGGCAGCATTTTGCCATTGTGACACGTCTATCAGATACACTAACTCCGCTTAACCATGTCAAAATTCACTGCGCTTGCTCTAATCTTTCTGGGTTTATGCCCGGCTTTGGAAGCACAATCCTCGTTTCGCATTCATGCCATGGCGTTAACCACATCGGAACGGTTTGAGCTGTCACCTGAGGTCATAGGCTACCAACCGGAGCGGAGTCAGAGCTACGGTAGTCAGGTCTCTGCGCAGTGGGTTTCCAAAATCCGTATTGGCGCCATTGCAGGTGTGATGTGGCAGACCCTTTCAAATAACGATGACCGGTACTACGATGAATTGCAGGAGCTACGGCATGAAGCAGAGGGCAACAGCGACCGTAGTTTGGAATTCATTGCCGGTGCGAGCTACCATGTGTTCCCGGAAGATAAGAGTGTGCAAATTGAGCTCCGGGCTTTAGGAGGATACCGCAACCTTTCACTCGGGCAGCAGACCGAAACTTACATTAGCACAGTCACTTACCAGCAAGAACAGCGGACCTACCAATTTGAACAACAGGGTGGATGGGTTTTTATGCCCGGTATTGTTTTTGAGGTCCGCCCTCAGGAGTCGCCCATTGGTGGTGTTTTGCAAATTAGCAGCTGGCATGCTTCGAGCCAACAAGATTTACAGGTGCTATCAGGCGACGGGCAAGAGCGCAAAGAAAGTTTCCGGATGAAATCCAATGGTGTCAGCCTTGCTGTAGGCCTGGTTTATGCTTTTTAAAATCTACTCACATGAAAAACGTACTGCTTGCTTCTTTTCTATTCGTTCTCCTCTTTTCCGCCTGCCGTAATGTTCAGCTTTACAATGAGACGACTTACCCTTCGGAGGAGGATTTTGCGACCACAGACACCCTGGCTTTTTACCTGGAGGATTTACTGTGGATACCCTTTGGCTGGTCTGCCGGGCTTGGTTTCTTCAATCCTGAGCCCAATACTTTTAATTATAATTTTCGGCAGGAAGCGCCGGGCGGATACGCTTTCGAAATCTTATCTGCTATGCGTATTGCCACAGACAACGATATCATTTTGGATCAAACCATTCATGCTGAGCTGAACAACATTGCCCTTTCTGAATTACCCGGGGTGTTTGTTCTTGACAGTACTTCAAACCGGTACTGGACGCTAAAGGATCAAAAGCAAGACAAGCTTTTTATTTCCACTGCTGACCATCCAATCACCCTGGAGATTCCGGTATTTGACACCTTGCAGGGCCGTATGGAGGGATTCTTCGAAGGGCAGTTGGTTAACCGGGAGGACCCTTCAGAGGTTGTCACTGTCACGGAAGGACGTTTCAGCATTTCTTTTTAAGGTGTCGGTCATTGGGAAATGATCCACTCGGATGATCAGAGAACATGCTTGGGTGTATCTTAACTTTGAAGTGTAGAGGTATCTGATTGACCCTAACCGGCTGAATACCCGTATGCACCTTTAGAAGCGTTCGTTACTGTTGCACGCCCCCATTTAGTTTCGGTCAGAAATGCAGTTCGGGGTTTACCCTCATTTTTCTAAAATATTTGTTGAGGCCACGTCTGCCAATTTTCGTTATCTTGTCCACATGAAGCAGTTACCCATCGGCATACAAGATTTCAAGGTACTACGGGAGGGCAACTACATCTATGTAGACAAGACAGAACACATCCACCGGCTGGCGACTACCGGGAAGTACTATTTTCTGTCCAGGCCACGACGGTTTGGAAAGTCCTTGCTGCTCACCACTATTCGCGACTTGTATGCAGGCAGGAAGTCTCTGTTTGAGGGGCTGTGGATTGAGGATCATTGGGACTGGGCTGCCACATCTCCAGTGCTGCACTTCTATTTTGACAAGATCAATTACGCTCAGAAAGGCCTCGCCAATGCATTGGTATACGACCTGAACCGAAAGGCGGAGCACTACGGACTTACCCTTGCTGCAACAGATTACAAATCGCTGTTTGTAGAACTCCTGGAAAAATTGGCTGCTAAGAACGGCCCCGTAGTTTTGCTGATTGATGAGTACGATAAACCTATTCTCGATTATCTAAGCGAAGAGGATTTGGACACTGCGAAAGCGAATCGTCATATTTTGCGTGAATTTTATGGTATCATAAAAGGTTCAGATGCCGATTTGCGGTTTGTTTTACTCACTGGCGTATCCAAATTTGCTAAGGTTTCTGTATTTTCTCACCTCAACAACCTCAATGACCTTACGCTACACCGCGAATACGCAACGCTGACCGGATATACGCAGACAGAGCTGGAACGTTACTTTACAGATTACATAACAGCTGCAAAAACAGCTCTGGAAATCAGCGAGGCAGACCTTCTAAAAACCATGAAGGACTGGTACAATGGCTATTCCTGGGACGGCGAGCATAAAGTCTACAATCCATTTGGAATCCTCAACTTCTTCAGCAACAAAGCATTTTCCAATTTCTGGTTCTCAACAGGTAGCCCAAGGTTTCTGATCGAGCAGATGAAAGAGCAGGGGGTTTATCAGGTAGAGGATATCGAAGTCAGCAATACGGCTTTTGAGCGCTTTGATATTGAAAATTTGACACTTGTCCCTCTGTTGTTTCAGGCAGGCTACCTTACGGTAAAATCTTCCAACCGGATGACGGGAGAATACATTCTGGGCTACCCCAATCTCGAGGTGCAGGAAAGCATGTACGAGCATCTGATCGATGAGCTGGCGCATAATCCGAGCCGGCTAAATACCGGCCGAACGATTCAGGACATGCAGCGTGCTTTTATAAGAAATGAACTGGATGAGGTACGCTATATTTTGGAAGCTATCCTGTCTGACCTTCCCTATGAAGTTTTTGACCGCAAATCTGAAGGGTTATACCATGGCCTGGTTCATCTGATTTTCAATTACCTGGGGATTTATGCCCAAAGTGAGGTACATTCCTCCAAAGGCCGGGCGGATGCCATAGTGGAAACCCCAACGCATGTATATATTTTTGAATTCAAGTTTGATCAATCTGCAGAGGCAGCCCTTGAGCAAATACTTTCAAATGCATACGCTGACCGATACCGAAGCTCTAAAAAAAAGATCACCGGCATAGGCGTTAACTTCAAACCCGACCAACGAACGGCTTTAGATTGGAAGGTGGCCCACTTATAGCGCCCCTCCCCCAATAATTCCTTACCTTTGCGCCCTCAAACATCCCGATATGGATAAACTGCAACACCTCATCAATAGTGCCTGGGAAGACCGCTCCCAGCTTAACGAAAAGCCGGTACAGGAAGCCATTCAGCACGTTATGGCTCAACTCGATAAGGGCAAACTCCGCGTAGCCGAGCCTACCAAGGACGGCGAGTGGAAGGTCAATGAATGGGTCAAAAAAGCGGTGGTGCTTTACTTCCCGCTGGCGCAAATGGAGACCATCGAAGTAGGGCCGTTTGAATTCCACGATAAAATTCCGCTCAAAAAGAACTACAAGGCACAGGGCGTGCGGGTAGTGCCGCACGCGATCGCCCGCTACGGCGCCTATTTGGAAGAAGGCGTCATCATGATGCCCAGCTACGTGAACCTTGGGGCATGGGTGGGCAGCGGCTCTATGGTAGACACCTGGGCTACAGTAGGCTCCTGTGCACAGATTGGACGGAACGTACACCTGAGCGGTGGCGTAGGTATTGGAGGCGTACTGGAACCCCTGCAGGCTACACCGACCATTATTGAGGACAATTGCTTTATCGGCTCCCGCAGTATCGTAGTGGAAGGCGTGCGCGTTGAAAAGGAAGCCGTACTCGGCGCCAACGTGGTACTCACACAGTCTACCCGCATCATTGATGTGACCGGTGAGGAGCCCGTGACTTATAAAGGCCGGGTACCGGCGCGATCAGTTGTTATCCCTGGTACTTATCCCAAGGAATTTCCGGCAGGCACTTATCAGGTGGCTTGCGCGTTGATCATCGGGCAGCGCAAACCAAGTACAGACAAGAAAACGTCTCTGAACGATGCCCTGCGCGAGTTCAATGTAGCCGTTTAATGAACTGGCTATTCGATTTATTCCGGAAAAAAGAGACCATACCTGCAGATCCTATGAAGTATCTGATTGCGGGCCTCGGCAATATTGGGGCGAAATACGACAACACCCGGCACAACATCGGCTTCGACGTAGTGGATGCCCTGGCAGAAAAGCACGGGGGCGAGTGGGCGACTGAAAAGCTGGGCGATGTGGCAACGATCAAGCAGCGGGGGCGCACCTTCGTTTTGCTCAAGCCCTCCACCTACATGAACCGCAGCGGCAAAGCGGTCCACTATTGGATGCAAAAGGAGAAGATCGACAAGAACCGCCTGTTAGTGGTGATCGACGATCTGAACCTCGACTTTGGCAAAATACGCCTGCGTGGAAAGGGCAGCGACGGCGGGCACAACGGGCTGAAAGATATCGATCAGGTGACGGGGGGAAATAACTATGCCCGCCTGCGCATCGGCATTGGCAATGATTACCATCAGGGGCAGCAGGTCGATTACGTGCTGGGCGAATGGTCTTCTGAGCAGCAGGCAGAACTGCCCAACATCATCAAGCGGGCAGCAGAGGGCTGTATTGCATTTGGCACGATTGGGCTGCAGCATGCGATGAGCCAGTATAACGGATAATCAGCGTGGCCTTGCAGTCTGGCCAACAGGTGCGGATGCCTTACCTCAGATTTGATGCTGTACCGAATTTTGCTTTTGAATGGTAAACACCATCGCAATACCCCTGCCATCTAGACCGGGACGCTCGATATGGATATTACCGCCCATTTTTTGTACCAGCTTTTTGACAATAGACAAGCCCAGCCCACTACCTGTATACTGCTCCCGGTCGTGCAGGCGTTTGAACATTTTGAATACGTACTCGTCATACTCCTTTGGGATGCCAATACCGTTGTCTTCCATCCGGAAAATGTAGTGCGTGGTACTTTCCGTACAGCTTAGCTGAACCACAGCCTCTTCGTTTTCATTGTATTTCCAGGCGTTCTCCAACAAGTTTTTCAGTACAATTTTCAAGGGCTTCTCTGGTACATAAAGCGCATAATCCTCAAAAGCTAGCGTACCATTTTTCTCTCTGATCAGCGAATCCAAATCTGTTTTGATGGTGCCTATGATTTCGCCCAGCCCTACATTGGTGTATTGCCTGTGGAGCTCATCCAGTTGAGTAAAGCTGTAGACATCTTTGATGAGTTCATCAAGCTGAAGCGCTCCTCTGGAAATGTACTGCAGGAATTCTTCAATATTCTCGGTCTCCCCTTTTTGGAGGCGCCGCTGAATGAGCGTGGCGAAGCGGCTGATATTTCGCACAGGCTCCTTCATATCATGCGAAGTGATGTAGGCGAACTGCCGGAGTTCCTGATTGGCCAGCTGAAGTTGTTCGTTGGAATTCCGGAGCTCCCGGGTACGGGCACTGACTTCTGTTTCCAGGCGCTTATTGCTTTGCGACTTAAGGCGGTAGAGAAAAAACAGGGCGGCCAGCAAGCCCAGGGCCAGCAGCCACAAACCCATGTACTGATTGCTCAGTTTATTCTGAATGTGCAGTTTTTCCTGCAGGCGGGCATTTGATCTTTTATGCTCCGCTACGTCGAATTGTGTTTGTAAAAAAGTGATCTGACGGGAGCGATCGATGCTGAGCAGAGAGTCGCTGAGGGATTTGAAAGCTTTGTGGTACTGTAGTGCTTTGGCCGTATTGCCTTTTTTTTCATAGAGTATGGCAAGGGTTTCAAGCACTTCATTTTGTCCTTCAGAAACCCCAATTTCGGTATACAGCTCCAGTGCCTTCAACAATTCGGGCGCTGCCTTGTCCAAAAGCCCTTCTGTAAAATAGGCATATCCTATACATTTGCAGCAATGCGCCTGCCCGTAGGTATCCCCGAACTTTGTATATTCTTCCAGCCCGCGGCTGCAGTAGTACAACGCACTGTCTGCCTGCTCCAACTTGGCAAAAGACCACCCCATATTGATTTCAGCTGAAAACCTCGCATAGCTTATTCCTTTTTCTTCAGCGTATTGTTTGCCTTCCCGAAAGACATGCAATGCCTGCTCGTGCTTATCCTGTAGTTGAAGCCCGATACCACGGTGAATATGCCCAAATGCGACCCCATTGGGCCGGTTGAGGGAATCCAGCACGGTAATAGAGGTACGATATAAGGAATCCGTATCCTTAAATTCCCGGAGATTAGTCAGTACATCTGCCAACAGAATCTTAATATCAAATTCCATCACCCGGTCATAGTCTTTTCGGTTGGCATCAAGTGCCCCCAGCAGGGCTTCATAGGCCTGATTGTATTCCCCCTGCAGCAAAAAGATATAACCCCGGGACCGCAACCCCCAGGCTTGCTCCTTAGGGTTTTCCTGCCACGAATACAGATACATCAGAGAGTCATTGTACAATAATCCCTGGTCTAGCTGCCCCTGATAAAGATAAGCTTGCTGCAGGAACTTATAGGCTTTCCCCAGAGTCGTATCACGGCCCTTTCGTGACAACTCCAGTACCCGCCGGGTAAGGGCTATGGCTTCCTTACTATTGGTGCGGAGCTGATGTTCTGCCGCTTCAAACAAGAGGTTGATCCGTTCTTCTTCTGAGCCGGCCTGTTCCAATTTTACCTCCAGTGAATCAGAAGCAGGGACTGCCCCAAATACTACTCCCCCTGAGCCTTGCAATAAGACCAGAAACAATAGTATATACTTCTTGGCAAGGAGGTACTGTTTCATCCTATCAATCATTACGCATTTTGAGCTGTTGCCTGACTCAGACCGGCAATTGTCAAAAAAAGCACACCGTCTTATTTGCCTGTACTATAGTGAACAATGCTCACTACAGAAATCAAAGCAAATATCGTGTCCTCTATGCTTCGCTTTACTGAAAAATGGATTGGAAATAGGTTGGGAGTATTTTCACTATGGCTTTTTTGCAGCCATCAGAACTTAATAAAGGCGGCTGCTTCATAAGCGCTCCTCAAGATACAAAATATTAAATCGAAAGTTTCTCAAAACAAGCAAATTGATTCTCAAAAATGCAAAAACCCGGTGATTTCACACCTCTTTTAACCTGATAATCTTCACCGGGCAGTTGTCGGCAGCGCGGGCATTAGCATCGTACTCCAGCCAGTTGACCTCCTTGAGGTAGTACTGTCCCCGCTGCCGGCTCTTTCGCAGGTAGCTCTTGCCATCTGTCTTGGAGATGACCCAGTGCTCGGGCGCGGCTTCCACGCAGGCATTGCAGCCAATACATTTGTGCCGCAGAAAACTAATTTGTATTTGGCTCAACTTTGTACAATTTATCGGATGGGCGGATTTTTTCACCTACCGGCATAGAGAAATGTACGCCCCTTCTGTTGATGGCTTCCACCGGCTGTGCCTCCAGATGCAGAGAGGTGACTTTAGTGCGCAGGTAGCCGGTCGTAGGCCCGGTGATAATGACCTCATCGCCCAGGCGCAGGTCGCCCGACTGCAACTTGAACTCGCCTATACCGATACCGCTAAAGTATTTGATACCCGTACCCAGGAAGACTTTCCGCTCTTTGGCCACAGAGCCCGGTGCATCCGTCCATTCGCCCATCTTCTGCCCCAGGTAGTAGCCACCCCAGAAGCCCCGGTTGTAGACCTGTTCCAGGCGTTCCATCCATGCATCTACTTTTGTGCTGCTGAAGGTGCCGTCCTGTATAGCGTCCAGCGCTTCCCGGTAGCAGCGGGTCACTTCGTACACGTATTCCGGGCCTTTGCTGCGGCCTTCTATTTTGAAAACGCCCACTCCAGCCTCTGCCAGCTTGTCGAGAAAGCCGATGGTATTCAGATCTTTGGGCGACATGATGTATTCGTTATCGATAAGCAGCTCGTGCCCCTCTTCATCCTTTACGGTATACGTGCGGCGGCAGTTTTGCTTGCAGGCACCCCGGTTGGCAGAGGAGTTGTGGGTGTGCAGGCTGAGGTAACATTTGCCGGAAACGGCCATACAAAGCGCACCATGCACAAAAGCTTCAATTTGTACCGGTTTGCCAGAAGGGCCGCAGATATTTTGCTGCTCAACAGCCCGGCAAATTTGCGCCACCTGAGAAAGGGTAAGTTCCCGGGAGAGCACCATCACCTCCGCAAACTGCGCATAGAACTTTACCGCTTCCACATTGGTGATATTCGCCTGCGTGGACAGGTGAACATCCACGCCCAGCTCGCGGGCATACTGCATCACACCAGGCTCCATAGCGATGACAGCGTCAATCTGATGCTCGGCTGCTGTGCCCACAATACGGCGCATCATAGGCAGATCGTGGTCGTAGAGTACGGTATTGAGCGTGATATAGGAACGTACCCCGGCAGCCCGGCACAGGCGGCTCACCTCCGGCAGGTCTTCCAGCGTAAAGTTGTTGGCAGAGCGGGCACGCATATTCAGCTGCTCCACCCCAAAGTAAACCGCATCTGCGCCAGCGTCTATCGCAGCGGTCAGGCTATCAAAAGCCCCGGCGGGGGCCAGCAATTCCAGTTTTTGCATTTTCCGGTAGCATTTTCAGCCTGCAAAGATCGGGGGAAACCGCCGGACAGCAGGTGACATTTGTCATACGCACTATATCGATATTAACCTTGTGTTAAGCAACTAGCAGGCTCTAAATCTGTATCATGAAGCAGAAGCTCCTATATTTGTATTATGATATCAAATCGCACTTATGATTAGAGCCTTTTGGGTAAGTATGGTTTTGCTGCTTGCGGCGGGTTGCAAGAACGACCTTGCAGAAATTGAAGCGCTCAATGAGCAGCTGCGCGTAGATGTGGAAACAGCAAAGGAAGTGGAAATCCTGTACAGCGATTCAGCGCAGGTAAGGGTACGGGTCACCGGCCCCACCATGTTATATCACCTCAACCGGTCAGAGCCGGAACAAGAGTTCCCGGATGGGGTCAATGTAGAGTTTTTCGGGCCAGACGGCGAGGTGACGAGCCAGCTAACGGCACTGTACGGGCTGCGCCGGCAGAACAAGAAAGAAGTAGTGGTGCGCGACAGCGTGGTCTGGAAAAGCGTGGAAGGAGATACCCTGGAGACTGAAGAGCTCTTTTGGGATGAACGCCGGGAAAAGATCTACTCCAATAAGTTCGTGGTCATCACCCGGCCCGATGAGGTCATCTATGGCCATGGCTTTGAAGCCGACCAGGACTTTTCCTACTCCCGCATTAATGCTATAGAAGGGCGCATCAAGGTAGACAACCCCGATAAACAGGATAATCCGTAATGCTGATTGGACTAATCATATTATCTCTGGTGCTCTCTGCGCTGTTTTCCGGTACGGAAATCGCCTTTGTCTCGGCTAATAAGCTACGGGTAGAAATCAAGAAAAAGAAAAGCGCCCGCCGGGGCAGCATCATCTCCGGTTTTTACAATGACCCGGCCAGTTTCCTTGGCACCATGCTCGTAGGCAATAATATTGCCCTTGTGCTGTTCACCACTCTTATGACCAAGCTCATAGAGCCCTATTTTTTGGAGTGGATGCCCTTTCTGGCGGAGCGTCCACTGGCCCTTCTGCTGCTGGAGACGCTCGTCATTACCATCGTGGTGCTCATTTTCGGCGAGTTCCTGCCCAAAACCCTATTCCGCCTTTTTGCCGATCAGGTGCTTTACTTTTTGGCCGTGCCCCTGCAACTGCTCAAGTGGATTTTACTGGCCCCTTCCTGGCTCATGACCAAGCTGTCCAATCAGCTGTTACGCCTGCTGCGCACGCCGGTGGAACAGGTCGACAATGCCTTTACCCGCCTGGACCTGGAGCATTTCATACAGGGCACGCAGGGAAATGAGGAAGAAGATATCGACAGGGAACTCTTTGGCAAAGCCCTTAACCTGAGGGGCGTACGGGTAAGGGAGTGCATGATCCCCCGGCCTGAGATTGAGAATATTGATGTGACTGCCACGGTAGAAGACCTGGAACAACTCTTCCGGGAAACCAAACTCTCGCGCATCATCATCACTAATCAGGATATCGACAATGTACTTGGGTATGTCCACCACCAACAGTTGTTAAAACGGCCCAGGTCCATCAGCCGGGAGATTATGGAGCTGCCCTATGTTCCGGAAGCCATGCCGGTAGCGGACCTCCTGAGCCGGTTTATCCGCGACCGCATCAACATAGCCATGGTGGTCGACGAATTCGGTGGCATTTCAGGGCTCATCACCATGGAGGACATTCTGGAGGAGCTCTTTGGTGAGATTGAAGACGAGCACGATCAGGAAGAGCACGTGGAGCGCGTCATTGAGGAAGGGCAGGAGTACATCTTCTCCGGCCGCCTGGAGGTCGACTACCTCAATGAAAAGTACGATCTGGATTTGCCGGAAGGCGAATACCACACCCTGTCCGGCTACATCGTCACCCAAACCGGCACCATACCCGAGCAAAACGATGAGCTGATTTTTGGCGGGTATAGATTTGTGCTGGAGCTCGTCAGCGATACTAAAATCGAGACCATACGCATGATCAAAAAAGAACCTTTATCTTTGGAATAAAATGAGTGCCGCCATGATCACCCCGCCTACCTTTGAGTTCCTCCTCGACCTGAAAGCCAACAACAACCGCGACTGGTTCACCGAACATAAGCCCCGCTATCAAAAGGCGCATAAGGAGTTCAAGGCTTTCGCCAATGTACTGCTGGATGAAGTCTCCCACCACGATGAAATTGAAAACCTCAAGCTCTTCCGTATTTACCGGGATGTGCGCTTTTCCAAAGACAAATCGCCTTACAAGCCTCACTTCAGCGGAAGTATGGTACGGGCGACCAAATGGCGGCGCGGCGGTTACTACTTCCATATTTCTCCCGGTGGCTCCTTTGCCGGCGGTGGATTTTGGGACCCCAATACGGATGATCTGAAGCGGATCCGGACAGAAATTGCCAACCACCCCGAAGAAATGCGCGAAGTCCTTCAGCACCCGGAGCTCCAACAATACTTTAACGGGCTGGAAGGCGATCAGGTGAAGACCGCGCCCCGCGGCTTCACCAAGGACCACCCGGCCATCGACCTGCTGCGCTATAAACAGTTTTTACTGACCCACCCTTTCACTGATGAGGAAGTGCTCGCACCGGGCTTCGCACAACAACTGAGCCGGGTCTTTCAGGCCATGCGCCCCTTCTTCGATTATATGAGCGAGGTACTGACGACGGATGAGAATGGGGTGCCGATTGAATGAGGTTGGCTTTCTTAACATAATCAACTACGACACCCCAAATTCATAGCTCAACCCAAAATGCTGACCTGCAGCGCCTGAGGCCACTTATAGTGAACGGTTTAGACTATATAAAAAAAAGAGCTATATATTTTATACCTTAGCCGGACCAATTTTAGTCTAACCCCCTGTCATTCAAGACTAAGCCATTACTAAAATAGCGGCTTGCTCTTGTATAGCCTACAACAAAATATGCACTTACCAAAAATCAATAAACAGGCCCGTCTGCTGCTCTGCACTGGCATAGCAGGCAGATTGCATAAAAAAATATTCCTGACCTTTTTTATTTCGCTGGTTGCGCCCCTGGTAATCCCCTCCAATGTGTTTGGCAAAATTAACACGCCCTGTGACACCCTAAGCCACGACTACTGGTCAGGCCGTTCTCCCCAAATACTGCTCGATACTGTTATTGCCAGATTCAAGACAGGCAGCCCTGAATTTGGCTGTTATGACGAGCTGTACCGGAAATTGCACTTCTCAGAGGAATTAGATCGCTATAACTATTACCAGCTGATTATCAAAGCATTACTCTATCAGGGCAATAGCTCCAAAACAGAAGAGGTATTTCAGGAATTCAGATCTTTTGCATTCGCAGCCGAGGACAAGAGATGCGAGGCCGGGTATTGGTATTCTACCGGCAATTATTACTGGATGGCCGAACAGCTGGACAGTGCTATTTATGCTTATCAGAAAGCAGCTGCTTTTTATATTGAAAACGGGGACAAGCACAGGCTCTATCTTGTATACGGTAATCTGAGCAATGCTTATCTGGGCCAAAAGAAGTACGATGCCGCCTATCAGTACCTGCTTATGACTGAAAAACTGATGAATGAGCGGGAAGGGCTGGTTCGTGAATTGGAACGCGCTGTTTTGAGGAACAACATAGGCGTGACGCACCTGCGCAGGAAGCAGTATGAAAAAGCAGATTCCATTTTCCGGGAAGTTGAAGAAAGTATGCTGCATTCAGAGGAAGGGGCCTATCCGATTGCATTGAGCTTGCTCAATCGTATGGATATTGCAGTAACCCTTGAGGAATGGGAAAAGGCAGCTGCAATTCAACAGAAACTAGGCCCTTATCTCAGTGAATTTGAATACCTCTTTCCATTTTATGCCAAGATAGCTTTCGATCTCCACCTGGGAGCCGGGGACTATGAGAAGGCCCGGGCTATGATCAATCGTTTTGAAGCCTATATTCTGAAGAAAGATATTGAAAAGCCAGCAGACTACTTCGCCATGCAAATTGACTACCACCTGGCATTTAAGCAGGCCAAAGAGGCTTTAAAAGATATACAGCAGGCGGCATCTCTGGCAGATCTGGACCGGAAAACCCTCATTTACTTATCTCGCAGCCGGCTGAACGCCTACCTTTTACAAGGTGACGAAGCCTCAGCGCTCCGCGAATCAAAAAACCTGCAGGAACAAAGCGAGGCCCTGCAAGAAGAACAGCAGCAGAGACATCAGGAGGAAATGGCTGCTATCTATGAGCTGGAATCTTACAAAGCTGCCAGGGACCGCGCCGAAAGTATCGCCAAATTAGCAGAGGAACGCACAAAGCTCCTGGAGCGTAATTATCTATACCTGGGAGCTGCCTTACTGTTTGCCATGGCAGGGCTCGTTTTGCTCGGTTTTTTATTCAAAAGCAATAAGCAGCGCGTGCTGGAAGAGCAAATCCGCGTTCAGACCGCTAAAAAGCACAGTCAGCAATTGGAGAAGCAACTTAAGGTACAACGCCAAAACGCCTTTCAAAGTGGAATTGGAGCCGCACAACTCAAGACCAATATCATGGATGCAGTCAGCCGTTACGCCCCTAAAGCCAAAATGCTGGAGCGCAAGTTGAGCATCCTTCTGCACGAGTATGCTGAACAGAGCAACTTCGTGGAGCTTTTCCTTTTGTCCTATCCCGATTTTTTCAAAGCGCTCACCAAAATAGCACCCGACTTAACGCAATCGCAGCTCCGTTACGCCATTCTCATTGCACTGGGTGCTTCTATGGTAGAGATATCAGAGACACTGGGGGTTAGTGAGCATGCTGTAAAGATGGCGCGCTATCGGCTAAAAGGAAAGCTGGGGCTCGATAAAGAGGAAGGCATTGAGCAGTACCTGCGCGAGTTGCTGTTACAGGAATAGCTGATTCTTTTAAGGCAGATGGCTTAGAATAAGTACCCGGGCAAAGTCTACTGAACGTCAAAAGCGACTTTCACTGACTGTCCGTACCTTGAGGGCTTTATCTCTATAAGCCAGCCGTCTTCCTTTCCTAAAGTATACTGTGGGTTCATTGTCAACCAATACCTGCCTGGGCGTATCTGAGTGAAGGAGAAGTAGCCATCCCGCTCCGGATAGGCTTGTGTAAGCAGGTTGCCGTCCCTGTCATACAAGTATACCACAGCGGCCATGATACGGGCTTGTGCATCTGCGCCATCAGGCTGCAAGTAACCGTAGATTTCGTGATAGGGCAGCACCGGTATATCAATCCGTTTGTACTGATTGGGGTCTGGCACGACAGCTGCGGATTGATAGGCAGGCTCCCAGAAGATATCCTCAAAAAAGCCTGGTGAAAATTCCAGCCGTACCTCCCGGGAAGCCTGCAGCCCTTTGACCAGGATTACGCTATCCCTGGGCTGCTCTTCTACCCGCCCTCCTTTGACCTCCACGCCCAGGCCAAGTACAGCGTATTCCAATTCATCCCGGCGGCCATTATGGTTGGCATCCACAAACGGGCGCAAAAGAATACCAGTTTCACCGGGGACAGGCTGGGCATTGAGCTGTAGCCCGCCGCCTGACCCTACCCAAAAAAGGTGCCCGGATGCCGATTGGTCCAGTGACAAGCGGGTATCCGAGCGGGAGGCATTACCGGATAATTGTACAGGACCGACAACCAAACTGTAATTAATGCCGAAGGAATGCCGCCCCTGATCAACGCCATAACTGTAGTTGATGCCAAGCCGGGCACCTTTGGAGAATTGTTTTGACAAGTTCGCCTGTAGCCCGTTGAGCCTCAAGGGATGGAGGCTCGCCTGAACAACTCCGGAAAAGGAGATGGCTTTCCACAACTGACGAGATAGACTGAAGTTGCTGCCCAAGCCTATATCCCGTAAACCAGAAGGCATAGCTAGCAATTGCGCGCGCAGGGCCGTCCCCTTTAGGTTAGAGGAGAGGCCCAGCTGATACTGCCCCCGCCACGACACGCCATTGCGGATCCAAGTGCCTTGGGCATTCACCCCAATCCGATGACGGCCAAGCTTCAGGCTTGTCCGGGCCTGCACCCGGTGCTGCTCCTGATTGGGGATGAACGCCCCTTCGAGGTCCTCCGTGTAGCGTTCGCCCTGATACTGCACTGACAACTGCCTGAAAGGTTGGACAGAAAGGCGCAGAGACTGCCGGAAGCCCGGGGCAATACCTGCTTCCAGAGACAAACCTGCGGATGGCTGGAACAGGCCTTCAAGGTAATACACCGGAAGCCCGCCCCTTAGGCTGCTGAAACTTTCCAGTCCGCCCCGCACCATAAAATGAGGCGTCACGCCCATTCCTATGTCAATTTTGTGAAAGCGGTCATCTGAGCCTTGTATGATACGGCTGCTTTCCAAAGAATAGGTCCATTGACCGGGTTTGGGAATACGGCCCGGAAGGTAATACACCTCTTTGTACGTATGCTCTTCCCCGGAAGGCCCGAGCTCACGTACGGTAAATTCATTAATACCTCGTTTAAGTGGGATATCGAAGCGGTAAGCGCCATCCTGGCCTGCTTTTTCCCAATCCAGCAATTGCCGGCCTTCGTATACTTCCACCACCCAGCCGGGCGTAGTACTGCTACTGATGGTGTACATGGAAGCAGATGCATCTCTGGTGGTTGCATTTTTGTGCAAGCGTACGCCCGCCCGTGGCCGAATCAACCGTATCATCCCGGTGCCGCCACTACTGAGCGTTCCTACCTCTGCGGAACTCAGGTAAGGGTTAGCTTGCGGGGTATACAGCCACTGCAGGCGTTGCCGTTCCCAACGAAAATCTTGTTCGGATGCGTGCTGCAGGCTGATAGTCGTGCTGCCACCAAGGAGCTCAAGCCCGGCATCCACGCGCGCCTGCCAGAGCCCTGCTCCATTACCACTGCCGCGCCAATTGGCTTGATAGTCTGCACTTCCGCCCCTCAGCCAATGACGATGCCTGGAAAAAACGGTATCCGGTGGAGGCCCCTCCGTTTTCTTGCCTTCCCCAGCTCTGTTACGCTTTTCTGCCAGCCGGGTATTGCGGATTATTGGCAACTCCACCTCTGGCTTCATGGTTGCCGTTAGCGCCTGCAGATCAAAAGTGGTGGGCAGCCGGAAAGCACGGCCCCAATATTCCAGGCCTAAGTAGCAGCTTCCATCGCTGTGCATAGTGAGCGCGGAAGCTTCCAGCCGGAACAGGGTATCAAAGACGAACAGGGACTTTTCGGGAAAGGAAAGCCGGTAAGGATTGTCCTCCTGCAGATAAAACCCGCTAAGTTCCTGTGGCAGAGTGTCAGGGCTTACCTTAACGCTGAAGGCCTGCAGCAGCGCCCGTACCGGCAATTTGACGGCGTTGGTTTCCAGGTCAATCAGGGCAGAAACATTGAATGCGCCAGCTTCCTCGACCTCCAGGCGCAGCACGAATTCTTCTTCCGCAGACTGCGCCCGGCCCACCACCTGCAGCGCTACCAACAGCAGAAGTACGAGCCCGGTACTGAGAACAGCAGGAGCAGGACATCTCATAGTCGCTTAGTTGGTGGCTGTGATGTACAGTGAAATTCGGATGACTTCACCGGGTTTAACACCAGATGGGACAAACAACTGCCCACCGATACGCAGCACGCATTCGCCCTCATGCTCCCCTGCGCAGTCAACTTCCCACTCCGGCTCAAAGCGGGCACCATGATTACTGAAGCTTTCTTCTGCCCTAACTGATATGATTGGGGCCTGCCCTTCCGACAACCGTAGCCCTTGCAAACGGAGGATAGCCGGCCGGGCGCGCGCTCCAACGGAAATAAGCCCACCGGACACAGAGGTCTGCCCTCTGGGGGTTAGCAGCAGCACGCCTCCTTCTTCTTCAGCGTACAATTGCCCAAAGTCCAGTTCCTGAGTAACCCAGAGCGATAGCGAAAAAGGACGCTCCACCCCTGCGTCCTCAACCGGGGCCGGATGAGTAGCCGGCCATGACCCGTAGCTGCTGCCCTCAGCCGGAAGGCGCTCCAACTCATTAGGAGCCGCCTTGGGCTTAAAACCAGACTTAGACATGTTGTATTTCTCAGGATATCCCTGACGGGCGGCGGCTGCCCGGGGCGGCGGCTGCCCATAGCTCTTTACAGCAGGATGGAACAGCACAAAACAGATTAGCAACAGGATGAAAAAGGGCGATCGGATACCCTTTTTCTCTACGCTGCTTTGTGCGGTTTCCCTTGTCATGGACCTGTCCGTTACTTTGGCATATCGTAGAGGGCTTCCGCATAAACCGTGGGATTGCGTTTGTCCATATCTTCCATAAAACGGATGCGCAGCTGGCTGCCCGGCGGCAGTGCAGTGCCCTCAGCCAAATCAAGGGGGAAAGTGAAGTTGCGGAACAAATTGGGCGTAAACAAGGTCATCCCCTTGCGTTTGATGATTGCTTCAGGTTTTTTATCGGGCTGCAGCAGTTCCACCAGGAAATCACCATGCAGTGACTGATTGCCACTTCGGTTGACCCGGAAACGCAGCTTTGAAGGTTCATCTTCTTCTCCGGGGATCAACCGGAGGCTGTCGATGGCTGCACTGGCACTGGTTTCTCCATGGCGTACGATGACCGGTATCGTAATACCGAACAGCATACTAATGGATACGCCTATTTCTCCGCTTTCTTCCTGGCCTGTGCCTGGGTTGCGGGCCGCGGCCTCTTGCTGCGTATCCACCTGCCGGAAGCTGAGGTGAGAACGGTACTCCCCCTGCGCAAGGTCGGGCCGGCTACGGAATTGTATCCTCAGGGTTTGAGACTCACCGGGCTGCAAGGTGAAACGGCGGGGAAACAGCCGCAGATAAGGAGAAGCGACCCGGTCTTCCTCCCGAAGCGTGTCTATAGTCCTGTATTGCCCTTCCGGGCTTACGGCGTACTCCACAAAAGAGGCTACATAGGTCAGGGGCTCATCGCTTACGTTGAGCAGATTGAGCTCCCCTACGTTTTTACGGCCTTCCAGGACTATACGCTTGGGAGTCAATAGCAGCCCGCCTTGTGCTATGGCAGTCCCTGCCCATCCTATAAAAATTATAAGAGGTATTACACTATATAGTAGATTTACAGCCGGTTTGCTCATGAAGGCATCTCTTTTTTTAGGTCCAAAAATAGAGCCCGAAATAATCCCGGTTATATGGCTCTTCCTGCATACACAAACAGCAACGTGGGGCCAAGGGTATGAAAATACCCCTGACTCCCAGTGCTGTGAGCTTATTGATAGCTTACAGTGATCTCAATCGTTCCTGAGTAGCTGCCAGCATCATCAGACTGTTCTACATCTTGTAAAGTACCTCCTATAGAAATGTCTTGGCTGACCCCACTTGAGATTATTGCATCCCCTACGATGTTACCACCAGAAGCCTGAAAAGTCTCTGAACCATTATGCGCAGCTGGAAAAAATATAAAAGTGGAACCACCACCACCAGTAAGTACTACACTCTCTTCTATAGATATACTGACGGTACCATCAGAGCCGAGTACTCGGAATGAACCTAGAGTTGGGTCTGTTAAAACAGCTAGTTCATCGGAGGTGTATACCCCATCATCTGGACCAATGGTCAAACTCCCTTCAATACTACCATTCAATAGTACAAAACTCCCTAGATCAAGATCAGCTACGGGATCAATCTGTAAGCCCGCCAACAACTCTGCGGTGACGTTTATTGTCGCCGTAGTCTGCGCCAGGGCCGAAACCGACATCACAGC
>ENA-UENT01000070-UENT01000070.1-marine-metagenome-genome-assembly--contig:-NODE-70-length-81681-cov-5.079671_pt1 | contig 81681 bp, 74 predicted proteins | sample MGYA00237879_ERZ529330 | MGnify/ENA primary metagenome ERZ529330 (study PRJEB26372, sample SAMN05368345) | marine metagenome | biome: cultured habitat; feature: ocean water; material: water; isolation... | reverse complement strand
GCTTCTACGTCTTTTTTAGCCCTTGATTCGCGTGTCTTATATGGTTCAATAAAGAAATCACATCAACACCCCATTCACCGCCTCCACTGGCTTCGGCAAATCCGTCTCACCCAGCATTTCGCGGAGGTCAATTTCAATGACGCGGCAGAGGGATAGCATTGGTATGTCATTACCCAATCCTTCGAAGGGGTTTTCAGAGTAATCACCGACGAGTTCCATCATGATGAAGACCCAGCCTACGATAGTGGAGAAAGGGATAGACAACCAGGCACCAAGGTCACCTAGCTTATGGAACTCAGCCACCATACCGAGCGGCAGTAGAATGATGAAGATCCCAACAAAGATGAAACTTATACTAGCGTACTGACGAGGAAGAGGAAACTTCTTGATACGCTCACATTTACCTTGATGGACGTAGAAGTCATAAAGAATCTTCTGCAGCTCCATATGGCGGAAATCATCGATTAAGGCTTGTGAACGAAGTTGCTTCAGGTCACTCGCTTGCTGATCAATGATCTGCGTGGCAGTGTTCTTATAGTTCATCAGGCGCTCATGTTCTTCCTTGCCCAGATAGCGATCCAACTCTTTCATAGTTACATCGTCGTCTAGCAGGCCGATTCCATAAGTTTTCATTCGCCGTTCAGCCATTCGCCCGACACCCCGGCGCTGGCTAATGTGTTCCCAGGAAGTGGGAAGTAAAAGTTGGCTGCGCAAAGCATACAACCAGGCAATGTGTCGGTAAATCAGGCTCTTATGAATCAGCGCCAATTCGCTTCTGTCAACTGAATTATCTGTAAATTGATCGGTTACAAAACCCTTTACAGCACTTCCCCAGGCGCGGCTGCTATTCACGATAGCTCCCCAAATTTTTCGTGCTTCCCAGAGACGATCATAGGCTTGATTATTCTTGAAGCCAATGTAGAACGCCACAGCTGTACCAATCACAGAGAGTGGTAGCCATGGGATGTGTAACCACTCCCAATGGGTGAATTCGAATACTGCGGTAACAATGGTGGACCAAGCGGCTATCCAGATGATGTGATGGCCAGAGAAACGCATAATGCTCTTGAAGCCAAAATTCTTGTAAACATACATGTGTGGAAGGATTGAAAGTTTAGTTCGTAGCAAATGATTGATAAACAATAGCGCTTAACAACCAAGGCAAAAGATACGAGATTCAATCTCTTCCATGAGACATTTCTTGCACCAAAGGTTACTAAGTTATTTGAACAAGACAGATTACAACTGAACGACTAGCTTGCCTGCCGCCAAATTTTTCTCCATCATGTCTTGTGCTTGGGGAAGTTCCTCAAATGGAAAGACCTGGTGAATATTCGGCAAATAGTTACCTGCTGCTACCTGATCTACAATAAACTGAAGTGCTGGCGTAGCTGAATCTGTATGCAAGGTCTCAGAACTATAGATGGTCAGGTTGACAGTAGAGGGCATCCAAGGGAAGAATTTGTAGTCCCAACTATTACCTAGAAAGCCTACCATGCAAACTGTCCCTTTAGGAGCGGTGCTTTTCAGACAGTCCATGATGGTACGCTCTAAACCAACCAACTCAACAACACCATTTACGCCATCTGGAAAGAGTGCCTTGACTTGATCCGCTACGCCTCCCTTATCGATAAGAACATGATCGACTCCGGCTGCTTTCAACACTGGTACTTTGGCTTCCTTTCGGGTGGTTGCGAGCACGGTACATCCCATCTGCTTGGCAATGGAGGTGGCTGCTAGACCAACGGATGAGGTACCTCCACGTACCAAGAGCGACTGCCCCGGTTGTAAGTCGATGGCTTCCTTCACTGCTCCCCAGGCGGTGAGATAGGTTTCCGGTAGGGCACCAAAGATCTCCCAGGGTAGTTCCGTCTGTACCGAGAATACGTTCTTTCTGGGAATCAAGGTTCGATTAGCGTAGCCTCCGTCGTGAAGGCGGCCCATGTTGCCCATCGCGGCCGCTACTTTTTGCCCCGGCTGTAAGTCAGTGCCACCTCCATCAATGACTACTCCTACGCACTCGATACCCAGAATACGTGGCAGCGTCACAGCATCTCCAGAGTGGCCTTGGCGTGTGTATAGTTCACTTCGATTGAGACCAAAAGCTTTGATCTCAATCAGAACCCACCCAACCTTGGGTTGTGGATCAGGAAGGTCTTTTTGCTCGAATACATCGATACCACCGTAAGCATTAATTTGCCAGCCTTTCATGGAGATGTGTTTTGAATAAGAAACAGAATTAGTATATACTCCTTAAGATACTTCACAGAGCGCTTTCCTTCGTTTTTGACGGAGAATTTATCCTAAGAATCGACTTAATTCCGATCCGCCTTTACTATCCTTAATCCGTTCCGTCTGGTACTTTTTAGGGTTCGACTTTATATAGTCTAGAAATGGACGCGCACTTGCGAAGGCAGCATTGTCAGTGTAGATTAAGGCACCTGGTGCTAGTTTGGGCTCCAGTAGCTTTAGCAACGGAAGGTAAAGATCATTCCAACCGTCCATTAGTAGGAAATCGATTCCCGACGCTACGTTCTGCAAGGTTTCCATGGCATCCCCCTCTCGGAGTTCAATAATATCCGATAGTCCTGCTTCTTCAAAGTTTTCGCGGGCTACTTGGCACTTGTCAGGAAGGAGCTCTGTGGTTATGACCCGGCCATTATTGACGGCTGCTGCAGCACCAAGGTAGAGGGTGGAAATACCAAAGGAGGTACCGAACTCTACGATGTGCTGGCACTGGTTCTGAACAAGTAGATCGAAAAGGAATTCTCCTTGATCTCTCGTAATAGCGATATATGCATCCTTCATGTCTTCTGGTCGTAGCTTACGAAAGATCCCCTTGCTCAAGCCTTTGAGGATAGTAAAGCCCTGCCCGGATGCTTCGCGGTGTAGGCTATTAAGTGTATGCTGAATTTGTGGATTTGCAATGGTATGCATCTGTTCTGTTTTTAGAGGTCTAAAATCCCTGAGGGGATGTACCCCAGGGGAATTGTTTGTGTTTAGAAATGAGGATGAGCATTGGCCACTTCTTCAAGTGGGGTGATTGGCTGCTCTACGCTCCAGTGTTCAGCGATCTTATTGTTGTCATCCAGTCTAAACCAATCGAAGACAACGCGCTCGTTTTGGCCGAAATAATGCGAGTGTGCCATTACCAGATCTCCACTAGCTACTAGAAGTTTATTGTCGTGCAACATCCGACCACCATGCTTATCGGCAATGTGATCATGGAGTACAGTCTGCCCTTGAAGTTCACCATCTGTTTCGTGGTGATAGATATAATCAGAGCTCACTAAGACCTCAATCTGGTCCAAACGACCACGGTTTAGGACGTGATCAAGGAAGCGCCTTACAGTGGCCTTATTAGCTTTGCTATGAGCTTCACTTACTGCCTTTTCGCCGTCTCCACCACCAGTGGTGGCATTGTGTACATATTCTTCCGGCATTGGGGCTAATGCATCCCAATGTTCTTTTATTTGCCCATCTTCGATGCGCCAGCAATCAACACACAACAGGGGATAGTCACCCAATGGATTGGGAGCCGTATAATAGCCGTGGTAAACCATAAGGTCTCCATCAGCAATCCAGCGAATAGCCTTGTAACCAAAATCGAATTGGAGCATTTCTTTTACATGTGCGATGCCATCTTTAGCCCAGGGGTTATGTTGGATGAAGTCTTCGGCAAAGGAAGCTTCTACCTTCGCTTCATTTTTGGTTTCTAGAATGGCGCCCATTCCTTCCCATACGAGTTGAATATTGTCCTGTTCTTGTGTGCTAAGCATGATTGGTTTTCTTTGATGAATGTTGTTTTGTTGGAACAAAAATTCTAACTTAGTCTCTGAAAATCAAGTAGTTATAATTTTGTTTCTTAGTCACTTAGATGTGACCATTACTGAAAATCAAGCACTTATGGTGGTGAAAAAATCGGAGGGAGGAGAAAAAAAATCAGTGGCAGTAGATAAATGCCCGGTTACCTACTGCATGAGTAAGATTGGAGGAAAGTGGAAACCAATTATTTTGTTCCTGATTTCCAAAGGTGCTAACCGTTTTGGTCTGCTGATGAAAGGTATTGAGGGCATCAGTAAACAAATGCTGACCCGACAGCTTCGCGAATTGGAGGAGGATGGTTTCCTCGATCGGCAGATCTTTGCGGAGATCCCGCCGCGGGTGGAGTATACTGTTACGCCATTGGGCGAAAGCCTATTCCCAATTATTAGTGCTATGAAAGCCTGGGGAGAGGAACACGCTTAAACCAAAAGTGTTCCACCGGTAAAACCAGCAGAACACTTATAACACCCAGCTCATACTATTTCATCACTCAGTGCTCGACCGAGCATACTGAGTCTTTTTTGTCCGATAATTCTCTAAAGTCATTTCAACTCAAGTCCTATTCGTATAGACGGTCTTGTCTGTCCTCTCCCTACAATAGTGCCCATATTTTCGAGGAATTGTGCTGATTTAGGGCAGCCCTTCATGCTGATTTTTGCTACCTACAGCGCTACCAGCCAGGGACATTTTCTCCACTATGATGACCAATAGCGCTGTCCTCGTAAAAAGCGAGAGGAACTAAGCGGATGTCAATCCAGTTAGTCGGGGTGTAAAATCCATTTTTCACCCTTAATTATTGATAATGAAAAAACGACTATGCATTATCGGCTTAGACAGACCTGTTGCGAATGAAGTAAAGAAGGCTTTTTTTGGTCCTGTTATCTACCACGAGACTATTCCAAAATTCTTGGTGAATCAAGGAAAGCTATATGTAGAGCGCAGCAATGGTGTAGGAATGCTACCGGTAGACATAGTGGTTTATTACGGGATCTTTGAGAATGATTTCCCATTACTTACGGCACTATCTATTTGGGGAGGAGACTGTTTCCCAAATCCTAGTGCAATGATGAATTGCAGGCTGAAATTACCTTGCTTAGCGAGGGCCTTGCAATACAGTAAGTACAATAGCCCAAGAGGAATGGTATCGAGTGAAACGGAAGTGCGGGTAAAGGAGAGTACCGTTGCCAAATGGGGCAACTGGCATTGTGGTGAAAATAAAGCCAAGTTCGATTCAAATTGGACGAGTGAAGAACCTGCAATCATTGAACCCTTCTTTCATGGCGATGCCGTACGCATCGTTTCGATAGGGGAGGAGCACTTCCAGATTAGGTTGGAAGGTGTGGATTGGCTAAAATCAATCCATGATAATCGAGCCGACTTCATGGATATTGATCCTGAGCTTCTGGAAGATACCTTGAATATCAAAGAAAGCTTTGGCCTGGAAATTATTGGCAACGATTATATAGCGGGTCCTAACGGAGATCATCATCTCCTGGAGGTCAATCACATTCCAAATGTGACTCGATTTTCAAAGCTTACTGAGGTATACACGAAAGAAGTCCAGGCTTGGATTGCAGGTAAAACTCAGTAAATTGCAAAGAGGAGCAACAAATTACTTGTTGCTCCTCTTGCTATTGCTGTAATGCAGTTTAGTTCTCGTAGTAGAAGCGCTCATGAATGATCTGATCGCCTTCCCACTTCTGTACAGCTACCTGTTCCATTTGAACGCGGTTACCGTCCTTAAAGGTGACGTCCATCATAGATTCTACGAAAGTGGTGGCTTTTCCTTCGTCGGCACCAATATTGCGTACTTCCAGGTTGTGAAAATCTTGAATCATATCCAGGAAGCCTTCCTCATATTGGCGGCATTCCGCCTTGCCGGTTCGCGTGCCACGTGGCTCGGTCATTACTACACCTTCAGCGTAGTACTTGTCAAATGCTTCTAGCAGTTGGCCTTGGCCCAACATGCTGTAAATGTTCTGTGCTTTTTCTAGATAACTCATGTGGTTTGAATAATTGATGTATATACATTTAATGTAAATACTTGTAAAATTGTTTTATGGACACTTCACTTTTTTTGAATTATCAGTAGGAGAGTGCCATGCCCTCGAAACCGAAAGCTGGAATTGACTGTTGGTTTGAGCGTGGATGAATCCGAAAACCACTACTTAGACATGGCAGAACAAAAGCAAAAAGTATTGATAATTGGAGCTGGCTTATGTGGACTCACACTAGCACGTAAGCTCCAAAGGAGTGGCTATGAAGCAAAAATACTGGAAGCGAGGAAGCGCACTGGAGGCCGTATTGAAACGATCAATACAGCAGATGGTACTCCGATAGAAATGGGTGCCACCTGGCTAGGAGCTAAGCACACTGCTTTGACGGCTCTATTGGAGGAGTTGGAGATCGGTATCACAGAACAGTACCTCAGTGATCGTGCAATCTACGAGCCATTGTCTACGAGTCCCCCACAATTGGTGCAGCTTCCCGCTAATGACGCACCGAGTTACCGCATCGAAGGAGGGTCCTCTCGTTTGATAAAAACGTTGGAAGGGGCTTTATTGCCAGAGAGTATTATTTATGCAAATCGTGTCACTGCTCTTGATTTTACTGCTTCTCAAGTTGAGATGAAGACCAGTACCTCGAACCGCCAGGAGGCTTCGTACACTGCTGATATAGTTGTCAGCACACTTCCACCTCGGTTGGTATCTCAGACCATTAATATTGAACCTGTTTTGCCAGCAGACTTTGTGGCGATAGCCATGCAAACTCACACCTGGATGGGGGAGAGCATCAAGTTCGGGTTTAGTTTTGCGGAGCCCTTCTGGCGCAGTGAGCAGCTGAGTGGTACTTTGGTCAGTAATGTTGGACCAGTAAATGAGATGTATGATCACTCCCGAGATGCGGAAGGTCGCTTTGGTCTAAAAGGCTTCCTAAGCGGTGCCTATGCGCGACTGCCTCAAAATGAACGACGCGAACTGATCACCCGTCAATTGAAGAAATACTACGGAGATAAAATGGATGATTTTCTCAGTTACGAGGATCGGGTCTGGTCGCAAGAACCATACACTTACAAGCCGTCTAAGATTGGGCTAATGCCACACCAAAACAATGGCAACCCTGTTTATCGGCAGGCCTTTCAGGAGGGGCGTTTTTATATCGCAGGTTCAGAAACTGCTAGTCAATTCCCAGGCTATATGGACGGTGCGGTTCGCAGTGCAAATTGGGTGTTTGATCAAATTGCGTCCTAGCGGATTATTTCTTGCTGTCTAAGCGATACGCAATGTAGGTGATCCCTTGCTCAGCTTGTGCCATCAATTGATCCACGGCAGGGCTACTATCTACCCGTTTGTACGCATCAATGGCCTGCTGGTAATACCGACGCGCCGACAGCAGGCGATCGGTGTTATAGTCGCCAAGTGATTGCGTATAGCCCATATTATACAGGGCATCAGCGTATTGCCGCAAATTGAAATTAGAAGGATTAAACGTGAGCGTACTCTTGAGCGTCATCAGGCGCTGTTCGGCTGCGGAGGCTTTCTCGTAAGCAGCGATGGCAGCTTGATAATCAAATTGCTTAGCTGATTCGTGCGCAGCCAACATTTGCTCGAAAGGAACCCTGGTGAAGAAGGTCTTTATGGCGATTGGATGTTCTCGGAATTGCCAGCGAGGATCAGCTGGAAGGTGCATCTTGAAAAAAATACCGTCAGAAACTAAGATTTGACCCGGATCATATTTCTTGACAAAGACAGCTTCTTCCTCCGTTCCTCCAATGGCTCCACTACCAAGGCTCACGTCTACACCGTAATAGACGCCTTCAATCTTCACTAAGTTCCAGGAATGGTTAGGCTTGTCTGGTATATCTTTTACCTCGCCATCGTAGAAGTAGTCGGGTAGCTCTTTGCCCGCTATGAAGTTGACGTATCCCCGAATCAAATGGCATTCTAGCCCCATGCGAATACAAACCTCCCGGTACAACTGAGAAAAGGTTTGGACATTGCCTCGGCGAGTACGGAGTACGCGTTCTAAATCGTCATTGTTTCCTGAGATTTGCTCGCTATCAAAATCGTAAGCGATATGCTCTGTTATCCAGTAGAATGTCAACTCTGCAGCCTTGATTTCAGTGCTGGCTTCGGTACGTAAAAGTTGCGCCAACGAGCTGAGGGTCATCTCTTCCGTAGGAGGGCTGCTCTTGGCAAAATCTAGGAGCTTTTGATCGAGGGTGTCAATGGCCAATAGGGAAGAGGAAAACAAACTGAGAACAGCAAAAAGCAAGGTGGTTTTAGCGCGCATTTGGGTAATGACTTTGGGATGTTTCTAGTATTGACAAAGATAGGGAATGCGTAATTTTGATTTCATCACCTTACCTGATCTTAGCCAATAACTATGCAGCAATTTTTTGATCGCACCCTTCTGACGCTGATTTGTTGTACCGTCACACTACTGTTGGCCAGCGCGCAAACGTGTCCGGAATCAAGTTTGATCAACCGACAGGTTAGAGCATCAGAGACTGATGCCGAAATTCCTTTTGAGTTGGCCCGACATCAAGTTTGGATCAATACCGACTGTGATGCGAAGGGATTGCTACTTATACACCTTCCTGGTACTTTTGATAACCCTTCCCGAACCACCCTGTTTCCCGCATTGGCGGCGAATAGTGGTTATCATGTCATCGGACTCAAGTATCCCAATGACCTTTCTGCTCAGACGGCATGCAGGGAGTCATCAGATGCCGATTGTTATGAAGATTTCCGACGTGAAATTGTAGAGGGCATGGATTTACATCTTGATATTGAAGTAGACCGTGCTAACAGCATTGAGAATCGGATACAGCAGCTGTTGCAGTATTTGGCAGCAGCGTTTCCGGCCGAAGGTTGGGGGCAGTTTTTGGAGAATGAAAATATCCTTTGGGACAAGCTACTTATATCTGGTCATTCTCAGGGCGGTGGTCATGCTGCCTTTATGGCCAAGGACCGAGTCTTGCAAAGGGTGATCATGTTTGCTTCTCCGAATGACTATGATGCCGTCAATGAAGCTGCAGCGGCCTGGACGTCAGCACCGCATCTCACACCCGACTCTTGCTACTATGCTTTCGGGAATCTATTTGATGATATTGTAGATTTTCGAGAAGAGTACCTTCAATGGAACGCGCTGGGTATGGGCACATTTGGTGATACAGTTAATGTGCAGGAAGTACCCAGTCCTTATCTCTATTCGAGAATGCTTTATACTCATGAGCAGAAGTCAGGGCTGGCGGTCAATCACTCGCTCATGATTACGGATGAGCAAGTGACGCTGGATGAGGATGGTGTACCGATCTACAAAGCAGTGTGGGAGTATCTGCTGGGCTTGAATTCAGTAGTCAATGGTATAGCAGAGGTTGCCTCAGGTTCTAAATTCAGAGTTTATCCAAATCCTTGTAGTGACTTCACCCTTGTGGAGTTTGACTCACCGGATGTTCATCCCAATGACATTCGCATAGTGAACCTCAATGGTCACGTGTTCAAGGTGACAGTAGAAAAAATAGGCTCTTCACTTACCATTGATTGTAGTCAGCTAACACCGGGAGTGTATTATTTACAAACCAGACAAAACGGCCACTATCAGTCTGTACAGCGCTTAGTGGTGGTGCGATAGACTGCTGCTGACGAATAGTTACTCTGGAATCAAAGCCAGGATTCTTAATGGAGCGCCGCTTCCTCCTCGGATCTTCATCGGCATAGCAATGACCCAGGAACCTACCGCTGGCAGTTCTGAAAGCTTCGCTAGATTTTCAAAACCTAGGATGTTCTGACCATTTAAAATCTGATGACTTTCAAAAAGTGTAGACTGACCGTAATCTAAGCTAGGGGTGTCTAACCCTACTGCTTTGATGCTTCTGTTGTCTACTAACCACTGAGCCAATTCAGGATCAATGCCTGGGAAGTGCAATTTGGCCACCGCTTCAGGGCCGCGCTCTGCTGTACCCATGTAGGCCTCTCGATCTGGCCAATACGTCTCATAACCTGTTCGGAAGAGTAGGATCGCGTCATCCGGTATTTGCCCGTAGGCACTTTCCCAATTCTGAATATCTTCTACCGAAATGAGATAGTCTCTGTCCTGAAGTGCATTTTCTGAAACGTCTATTACGAAAGCTTGACCCATAAGCTTATCCAACGGAATTTCATCGACCGACCATTTTCCTTCGGAAAAGTGAACGGGGGAATCCAGATGTGTACCACCGTGTTCTGCCAGGCAGAATTGGAAGGCGGAGTAGTAATAGCCGCCCTCGGTAGTGCCGGCGAAGACAGTGTCAAGATGGAAGGATTCGGCAGTTGGCCAGAAGATGGTCTCTTCATCATAAGCATAGCTTAAGTCTATCCACTTTCCGGTAGGAAACTTATCCTCATATGTCGTCTTTGGCGCATCAGTGCAGCCTATTATTAATAGCGGTAAAAGAAGTAGGTATGAACGCATTTCGCTTTCGATTTTCTTGAAAATACTAAATCCGACTCAAAGTGAAGATGGGTGCCCAGTGCTTTCCATTTATTGACCTACACAAACAAGTAGGCTTTACAACAATCCTCCAGGAATTATCATCTATCCCAACCAGGACCTACTTTGGAATCGTTATAACTAAGTGATTATCCATTGTTTAAACCCGACTTTGTTATGAATTACCTATCAACCTTTCTTTTCATTCTTGCCACTATTCCGGTCGTAATTGGTTGTTCGGAAACTACCGCGAGCAATACCGGAGGTACAGCAGCGGCATCCACCTCATCTGAACCATCTGCTACTGAAGTGTCCTCTATGGATACAAAAAGTGATGAGATGATACTGAAGCGTATCACCAGCCAAGTTTTAGGCTACGATCTTCAGTACTGGGTACAATTACCAGAGAACTATAAAGAAGGCAATAGTTACCCAACCTTGTATATCACCGATGGCTGGTGGTACAAAGAAGACGGCGGCCTTCCCGAGATCGCCCGAGACCTTATGCAGACCCAACAGATCCAGGATGTTATTCTTATCTACGTGGATACCTACGATCCAGATGATCAAAATAACAATCGTCGGAATAGCCAATTTCTATGTAAGCCAAAGTATGTGCAGTTCTATAAGGAGGAGCTAGTGCCAGCGGTAGATCAGGCATTCAGTACGGACGATTCTCAAGAGACAAGGGGCATGTTGGGCGTTTCCTTTGGTGGACTTAACTCCATGTATTTCGGCCTCCATGCTCATGATACATTTGGAAAGCTTGGGATCCAATCACCAGCGCCGCATCCTTGCCCTGATATCTACGCTGATTATGAGAACAGTGATCTGCTGCCTATCGATATCTATCTCAGTACGGGTACCGTCAATGACAAAGCAAAAGCGACCCGACGTCTGAAGCGTATTTTAGAAGATAAGGGTTATGAATTTGCGTATGAGGAAGTTCCTTTTGGACATACTTGGGCCAATTGGACGCCTTTGCTGGATGATGTGCTTTTGCATTTCTACGGAACCACTAATTAGACCGCACAGCAATGGCTTAGCCTCAGAATACCTATTTTGGGGCACACCCTCTCTCGCAGAGGGATAGCCCCGGAGAGCCCTAGCCTCCAGATCATGAATAAGTTTCGCATAGGCCTTGCTGCAAGTATGGCATTGGTAGTAGGCAATATGATTGGCTCCGGCATATTCATGTTGCCTGCCTCCCTGGCCCCCTTTGGTGGGATTAGCCTTCTAGGATGGGTGTTCTCTTCTATTGGAGCTATACTCCTGGCCACGCTCTTTGGCAATTTAAGTCGCCTGCTGCCTAACTCAGATGGAGGCCCCTATGCGTATACACGAGCAGGCTTAGGCGATTTCCCAGCTTACTTGGTGGCGTGGGGGTACTGGGTGTCTATTTGGAGTACGAACGCTGCTATTACCGTTGCACTAGTAGGGTATTTGGGCGTGTTTTTCCCCGTCCTGAATGAGAATCCCCAGCTGGCAATACTTACGGGCTTGGGGTTCATCTGGTTTTTCTCATGGGTCAATACGCGTTCAGTACGTACGGTAGGCTGGGTGCAACTCGTAACTACAGTTCTAAAGGTGCTACCTATTCTCTTCATTGGCCTTATCGGAATCTTCTATTTTCAAGTAGATCATCTAGTTCCATTTAATCGCAGTGGAGAGTCAAGTTTTTCGGCCATTACCACCACGGCTACACTGACCCTATTCGCATATTTGGGGATGGAAAGTGCTACTATTCCTGCTTCGAGTACGGAGGGGAACCGTAATACCATTCGTCGAGCCACGATCATTGGTACTGGAATTACAATCGCTCTTTACATTTTGAGTTCTGCGGCAGTGATGGGGATCGTGCCACCAGAGATTCTGGTAAATTCTACAGCTCCCTTTGCCGATGCAGCGGCTCTATTCTGGGGCGGTGCCGCAGAATACATTGTTGCGGCTGGAGCTGTTTTGGCGACGATGGGAGCATTGAATGGCTGGTTACTCATTCAAGGACAAATTCCGATGGCGGCTGCCAAAAATGGCTTGTTCCCAGCTGCTTTTGCACGCTTAAACGAACAACGGCAACCGGCTGTTGGGATCCTTATTTCTAGTTTACTGGTTTCGGTATTGATGCTGGCCAATTTTTCCAAATCTTTGGTTGGGGCATTTACCTTTATGATGACGCTCTCTACGCTCTCCGTTATCACCCCTTATGTGTTTTCAGCTGCGAGCTACGCACTGCATGTGTACGCGAAGCAGGAGTCGGGTAGGGGAGCCGCTATAGCGCTGGCATTGGCGACCTTTATATTCTCTTTGTGGATTATTATCGGTTGTGGTCAAGAGGTGGTTTTCTGGGGGTTCTTTTTACTCTTGTCAGGAATCCCCTTTTACGTATGGTTGCGGCGTGATGAATTCCGATCGAAGGAGTAGTTTATGCTACTGCTGATCCCATCGTGCTCGGTAGCCTCGTACATCAATGTGTATAGAGCGGGTACCTGGGTAACGCCCAATACCACCGCTGTCGGAGATGATATCATTCTCGCATAAATCAAGGACAATGGCCTTGTCAGTATCGGTATACCGGCCATCTCCATCTACGTCATCTATGCTAATGTCCAAGGCTTCACCTACGATATGCCTGCTCTTTGATGCACCGCCAATCTCGGTGTTGAGCACTGGGTGCCGGTGCCCAAATCGTACCAGGAGGGCATCCGGATTGTAGCCCGAACGGGCCAGCGCGTCTTGAAGAGCGATCAGGCGATAAATAATCCGCTCATCTATGCCGAGATACACCTCATCCTTGCTGAAGTAGTGAAGGCTATGGAAAGTATCGTCTCTAGACAATACATCAATTATTCGCACGTCACCTGCAATTCTTCGGTAGGTATCTTTTTTGGTCAGCACACGAAACCGCATGTTCCGACACATTTCCTGGAATGGCTTTTGATCCATCTTGTTTCGACGAATGTAGTCTTCCGGTAATTCACTGACTGAAATAGTTTGGAAGGCATCCAGGATAGATTTTGCTTGAGCCTCTGTTTCTACATATGGGTTGTCCTCCAGCAAGTCGAATAGTACTACCTCGACTCCCATGCGAGCACTTGGTACCAACCAAATTGTGGCCAGCAAGAGTACTACTAGCGCAATAACCGTTATGTGCCATTGCTTCACGACCTAGTCGTTTTGCTTACTTTCTGCTAGCTCCTGCAAAAGGCTTAATGTTACCTCACTTAAGGTTACTTCACGTTTTAGATAAGGGGATAAGTGATTATCCAAGAGTGTGTAGTAGCGAGCAAAATTGCCTCTTCGCTGCATATAGATTTGTGGATACTCTAAACCCTGTTGAGTCAATAGGTCTTGTGTCACTTTTCCGGCAAAGAAGTACAGGTAGGCTTGCCAAAGCGGTTTCGGAGCCTCTAGTTTATTGATCTCAGCAACATCCTGAATAGTGCCGGAAACGAAGTTAGCGTTTCGACGAATCAGCTGGCGTGCAGATTCAACATACAATAGCTCCAACCAAGTTCCGTCAACACCGATATCCTTTGGGGCATTCATGACAATATGGGTCGGGAGAAGATTTGTATAAGGGCGACCCCTTAGGTTTCGCTTCGAGATTTTTCCTAAAAAGGTTACATCAACTCTAATCTGGCCGGATTGCCACGGTTGCCGGGTAAGGGTAGTAATTTGTTCTACAAAAGCTTCCTCCGTTGATTTAACTAATTCTAAGTTTCTTCTAATCACTTGTTTGCACGCACGGGAATGCTCAGGCCAGAAGTGCTGATAATAAGTGGAATAAAATCCACTCAAAATCTTCATGTGTGCTTGGAACTGCGTTGGCGTCTGTCGTATTTGTTCTTGCTGATTTATGATCCACACTCTGAAGGGCGTCATATACGCTCCACCGCTCAGGTCTTCCTGAATCAGGTTTTCACGATAGTAGTTCAGCGCTGCGTCGAGGGCTTCTTGCTCCTTGTCATTTAACTCTTTGTCAATGATGGTACTATCCAGGTGCTCATTTAAGAAGGCTTCCGTCCATAGCAAGTGGTGCATGTTGAGCCAATAGTTGATCTGAAAACGATAATGCTTAGTATCCCTAATGAGCGATTCTGTCTCTTGTGCCTTTAAAGTGAAACAAACGAGGATGAGACAAATAATACCGAACAACTGCCGCATGATGCAGAAAGATTATTGGCTGAAAAGCGCCCCAAAGACTTCTTGCCAAGGGTCTCTATTCAGTAGCGTGTAGAAAAAGAAACCTCCTAGCCAGCCGTGGTATACTCCTAAAGCCAGAAGGTTATGACCTCGTAAATATAAGGCGGTATAAATGATTGCCAAGCCAAATGTTGCCCCCACTAACAGCAAGGAGGGGAAGTGCACCAACGCAAAAACTGTGGCGGTGAGTAGTACTACTCCCCAAAAGGGAATGTTTATGCTAGAGAGATCGTGAAGATTGCGTCCGACTAAACCAACGATTAGAAACTGCTGCACAGTGCCCCAGAGCGGGTACAGTAGCATTATTGGAAGTATACCCCAGTTGAGCTGAGAACTACCTTGGTAATGACCGTATAAAATGAACAGCAGGGCCATACCAATAGCCCAGGGTAATAACTGCAAAAAAGTGGAACGAAACCCGTCTTTATGCAGTCCCCAATAGGCCAAGATCTCAGGTAGATGGCGCTGGCGGAGGTAGATATATCCTGCCCAGCCCAGGCAAGCAGTAGCGATATAGGGAAGACGCCATTCTAGATAATCCATGAAAAGGAATTTACCAGCGCCAGTGAGCACTACTGCCACCACCTCCAGAATGCGCCTCGTATTGCTAATGGTAGGGATCGATTTCTGCTCCATTGAATTGGGTTCTTTCCCTTAAGATACACCAACTACTCCTTCTTGTCTGGTGCGACATTCAGTAAGCTTGGAAGCGTACTTTGCTCAAACTCCAAATATTGCTCCGCTTGTTCTGAGGTGTATTCTCCTTTTAGCTCATAAATGTTTTCATAGCCATAGCCATACAGATTGATGAAAGTGGGAATGTTTAGTGCTAAAGGGGCTGCCTTATTGGCTAGGCTAGGAGCTGTATGCGTGAAGTTATTATTGCAGTAGATAAGGATTTTGGTCTCCTTATCCGGAATGATGGAGGCCAGTTTTTCCTCAGTGAAGTCTGAGAAGTTTATGTGGATAGCACCTTTGATATGAATGGCTCGATAAGCAGCAGCCGAGCGGGTATCCAGCAGTAGTACTCCGTCCTCTACAAGCATCGAGGCAAATTCATTGATTTCCACCAAACGCTCTTGGCGATAAGACTGTAGCTCTGAACTTAGGTTTAGGAAACCTCCATAATTTACGCTAATCGCCGGTGCAACAATCAGATCTTCGTTAATGGTATCCTGAGCGGCCAGGTACTGTGATCTAAAAGTCAATAAACCTAAGCCGAACAGTAGAAGAGAGAAACGGAATGTCATGACAAATAGGTTTTAGTTCTTTGGATAGATGCCCCCTATCGTTTAATTACATAAGCTAGTGGTATTTTTTTGTTGATTCCGTCACTGGATACTAGCTTTGGCGTTCTAATTATGCTTTGATTTTAATGGCTGGAAGCTCTATCGCAATACTACCGTTTGTTAACCTGAGTCAGGGCTCAGAGGCGGAGTATTTTGGTGATGGATTGGCAGAAGAAATTATCAACGCGCTGACTCGTATTGACGGGCTTCAGGTTACCGCCAGAACATCCTCGTTTGCTTTTAAAGGGCAGGCGATGGACATCCGGGAAATTGGCCGCCAGTTGGATGTTGCCAATGTACTGGAGGGTAGCATCAGAATGGTGGGCTCAAGGGTTCGAATTACGGCTCAGCTCATTAATGTTGAAGATGGCTACCACCTTTGGTCAGAGAGTTTTGATCGTCTGATCGATGATATCTTCGCGGTTCAAGATGAGATCAGCCTTCTCCTTGCCGATAAGATTCGGGAATATTCGGCTCACTTTGAAATAGCTGATCAGCTGGTTCCTGTTCCAAATGTCTCAACAGCGGTTTATCAACAGTTTCTCCGAGGGCGCCACTTGGTGCAAAACTTCAATATCGTAGATGTACAACGAGGCATAGATATACTGGAGAAGCTTACGCAGGAACACCCACAATTTGGGCAGCCTTTTCTGACGCTTACTTTCGCTTATACATTTATGGGCGGTTTCGGCGTAATGCCAAGTAAGCAGGCCTTTGATTTAGCGCGTCAATACTTGGATCAAGTACCCGCAGCCGAACGCTCTACTCCAGAGTACCTATTACGGCTTGCTGGTTTGTCTTATTGGTGCGACTGGGAAATCTCAGAAGCCTTTGAGTATCTCCAGAGGGCTTTGCAACAACAGCCAGGAAATGCTGAAGTGCATCTTTGGATGAGTGTTTGCTTAGCTACTATGGGGCAGTTTAGGACGGCCTTACAGCATATCGACAATGCCTTGAAATTGGATCCTTTCTCTCCTCTGCATCATGATTTCAAGGGGATGATTTATTATTTCGCCGAAGAATATGAGTTGGCGATTGACAGCTTCCGTCGCTGCCTTAATTACGATCCTAATTTTCATATGTCTCATATCAATTTGGCGGCCGCCGAATTAATGCGTGGAAACTTAGAAGCTGGTCTGAAGAAATTCCAAAACCTCCCGCCAAGCGGCGCGCATGATATGTCCATTTTGGGAGGAGAAATACTGGCTAAGGCCGTAATGGGGCATACCGAAGAGGTGCAAGAGGGAATAGCACGACTAGAGGCCGCGCGTGATGCTCCGGTTGCTGATCGCGTACATTTCTTTTTGATTCTGATCTACACTACGCTTGGTGACTACGAAAGAGCATTAGACTTTCTAGAGGAGGCGGTAAGGCGTAGAATGTCTATTCTTATTGCACTTGATATAGAGCCTTTCTTGAAAAACTTGCGACAACACCCCAGGTTCCGTCGCATTATGCAGGTGGTAAAAAAGGAAGACAGTCACGACTCTCTTCAGGATAACCCCAAACCGTCAGCGGTTTCTAAGGCCGATATGCAACAGCTGGAACAACTGATGCAGGAGCAGGCACCGTATCTTGATCCTCAATTGTCGTTACGGAAACTGGCCACGTTGGCGGGACACCATCCGAACTATTTATCTCGCCTAATCAATGAATGCACTGGGCATAATTTCGCGGAGTATACCAATGCCTATCGCTTAAAGGCCTTCGCACAGAAGGCCAAAGATCCGGCCGCTCGAAAACTTACCTTGTTGGCTGTAGCCTATGAATGTGGATTCAACTCCAAAACGGTCTTCAATACATTCTGCAAGAAAATGACGGGCCAAACCCCCAGTGCGTACTGGAAATCTTCAATCGCTTAAGTTTTCCAACACACAATCTATTTCAAAAGTAAAGTGCCTCCCCGCGGCCAGCAATGGTTGTGGCTACGAGGAGGTCGAAAAATGAATGTGTTTACAATTCGGTCTTAATTGTGTGTTTGGCTTAGTTTCTGCCAGTTTTGGTCGGCGACGGATACCAATTTGTTATGATCTTGTTCGTTGAGCCACAACTGTTGGGCATCCAATTCCAGATTGTACAAGAAAAGGAAGTACTGTCCGTCTTTAGTAATGAACTTGTTGGGGTCTGGGCGGAACTTTGCACCGGCATAAATACCGAAGGCGCAAAATCCGCCATATGCTGGCAAGTAGCGTTCGGGATCCTGGTCAAAGCTGGCCTTCTGCTCCTCCGAAGTGAAGTAATAGACAATACCCTCGTGGGTTGACTTGAAGTCGCGCAAACCTTTTTGGGCTAGGCCCAGGTCTGCATAGGAAACAGGACTATACCCTTGCAGTGCAATATTACTGTTGTCAATGTTATTGGCGCGATTGTCTTGGCCGAATAGTGAAGTGCTAATGCCTGCCAATAGTAGCAGGGACAACATCAAAGATGTTCTCATGATTGTTAGATATTTTGGTTGATGGATAGTTTTGTAAGTGGGGCTATGCTAGGAAGTAGGTCTCCTTAACGACGAGTCCTTCTTCATTCCAATGCCTACGAATGATCTCATGCCAAAGGATTTGGCTTCCATCCTTCATCTGGAAGTCGAAGGTGAATTCTGAGGCGGAGCTTTGCTCGCCAATCATGGTCTGATGATGCTGAATACCGTTGACTTGAGCGATGCCACCGGTAAATTCTTCCATCTTGCTCACCATTGCCGCTTTGTTCGCGGTAGTGATTTTACTGAAGTCTGAAGTAGTGGCATTGTCTGCGAAGAAGGTCTTTACGGCGTCAACGATGGCACCTTGTGCGACCATTGCATCTAGTCTTTGGACTTGCTTTTCTAAGTTCATATTGCTGATCATTTTTTGATTATTGATACAGCAAAGATGCAGGCTTGTGGTACGCTAGAGAATACGAAAAACGCCCATTTACTTGGACATTTTTTCTTTGTAAGAAGTAGGAGTATCTCCAACCATCAATTTAAAGAAGGCAGAGAAATGATGTGGCTCTTCAAATCCTAATTGGTAGGCTACCGATTTCACCGTCTCACCTTGTGTTAATAGACCTTTAGCACTCGTGATGAGCCGCTGACGGATCAATTGCCCTAGTGAGATTTGAAGGTTTTTTTGAACTTTCCGAGAGAGTGTCTTAACGGAAAGGTGCATTTGCTCGGCATAAAATGCGATTTGATGCTGCGCCTGATGATGTTCCTCAAGCAATGCATAGAGGTCACGCAAAAAGTGATCTGTCCTGGGGAAATTAAATCCTGCTCGGAAATCAGTAGGAGATTGGCCGGTCTCCGCTTTAAACGATCGATTGAAATAGGCAGGGTCATCAAACCCTAAATCATATGCAACCTCCTGAACTTGTTTGTCTGTAAATGCAATCTCTTTTTTCCCCTCTAATAATTTCTTCTTTTTGAACATTTTCGAAACGGACAAGCCCACCTTGTTTTTCATCAGGGCTAGTGCATCAAAGCCTGGATAGGAATTCAGTAAATCAGACCAGTCACTTGCACTGAGCGTGTTTCGGAAGTTGGTATCAATCAAATCCTTGACATCAAAGATGATATGATATTCCTCGGGTTTCGCTTTAAATGGGTTCTGCCAAAACCACTGTTGAGTTGAGATATCAATAATCTGAGGGAAATGCGCTGAAAAGACCGTGCTATTCAGATATCGTTCACAGTCGACACAATCGGGGAAATGAATATATCCCAGTTGGATCAGGTGTTTAAATAGAACCCGTACATCTGAATTGTGGAATAATATATCATCCGGGAATTCAATCTTTCGGATTTGAAAATCATCGCCGAGAAACTTAATGTACTGGCCCTTTTCTAGAAAAAGCAGTTTATCGGCCCAATCGTGATAGACTTGGAAATCAACCTCAATACCCCCGACTCCCTGCATGATCTGTATGAGGGAGTGCCGCTCCATTAGCATGGCGACATTGTGTGTAGGAGTCAATTTTTCAACCATCCAAGAGCTTCAGTTGGTTCTTACCCATTATACAAAACTGCTCCATACTTGGTTGCATTGAGAAAAATCTTAACAAAAGTCAATGAATTTGTCCTCCATGGGGGGGCACCTTTGCGTCATAGGTACGAGAACTGGTAATCCGTTCTGAATTATAAATCCGAACGACTGCCATGGCCTGCTGGCCTACATTTGTACCATGACCGCAAGAAACCAATTGAACCCTCACGAGGAGGCACCTAGCAAAACTGATGTATCCATGATTTTCTCCCTACTGTTTTGGAACGAACCATCGCCATCAGAACATTTGGCATCTGTTCGGACCACCATAAAAGCGGCAACTCTAGAAACATGGCTCAACCAATCGGTAGTCCAAAACCCGAACACCACTGGGGCAGTAGCACTGGTGGATGTTCCTGGGCAAATTGATTGGTTGGCCGCTGTTGGTAGTGAGGATACTGGTCAGCAACTGAAAATGACAAGAAATAGTCGTTTCGCATTTTCTACTTTGGCGGAGCCCATGATTGCAACCTTGGTTCTACAGCTCGTGGAAAACAATAAACTGAGCCTTCAAGAACCGGTATGCAATTACCTGGATGAACATCTGTTGGATTTGCTTACCGATGGATATGGGCGCGAATTAACCATTTTGCAGTTACTAAACCACAACAGTGGTATTTGTGATTATCGAAACCTTCCTGGAACGGAAGCACCCGTAGATCTGATGGAGCTCATTCAGGCATGCCTGGAACACGGTAACCCGAAAGCAGCGCCAGGCACGGAGTGTTCACCAGTGGCTACTAATTATGCTTTGTTGGGCCTTGTCTTGGAGGCGGTGGAGGGAGTCCATGTAAGAGAACTCCTGCAGCGTCGGATCCTTAATCCCTTGGGAATGCATCAAACTGAAATTGGTGTTGATCCAATCCTTGGTATGGAAGGTACGGTGGCAGACTTGCGCCGGTTCTTACATGCCTTGGCTTCAGGAATCCTATTGCAATCAGATACCACATTGCAACAGATGCTAAGTGCTAGCTGTGGAAGTTATGGGCTGGGGATTCAACACTTTGGTCTTGATAGCCATATGGGAAAAGTTTGGGGAGCTATAGGGACTAACCCAGAATTTTCCATCTATATGATGTACGCCGAAAAGTATGATGCCATCCTGGTCTATGGAGCGAGGCACTTTTATGGACCGCTGCACTACCCACGGTTCTTTTCGGATCTGGTTTTGAATCACCTTACACTTTAGAAAGACAAGAAAAACGAATCTGAATATAATCTAATAACCCTTCTAACTTAATTGACAAGCTAAAAATCACCCCAAAATGACTGTGCAAAATCATTATCAGGAAACCATTATCGAACGCTTCAAAGCAGGCGAACACGAAGCCGTAAAACAGGTTTTTTACGATTACTATCCGATGCTCTGCGAAGCGGCGTATCGAATTATCCAAGACCGAGATACTGCTGAAGATCTGGCCCAGAACGTATTCATTAAGTCTTGGCGGAAGCGCGAACAAATCATCATTAAGAAATCACTAGCCGCCTACCTTCGCCGGATGGCCATCAATGAAGCTTTGTATTACCTACGCCGTAAGTCACATCGCGAACAACTGCAGAAGTTGCACTTGCCCACTCCTGGTGTAGAACCAACACCGCATGATCACATGGTGCGTGAGGAAGTTGCCGAGCGGATCGATGACGTGGTTGAGGATTTGCCTCCTCGCTGTAAGACAATCTTCCTACTTAATCGCGAGGATGGTCTTAGCTATCGCGAAATTGCGGATCGCCTGCAGATCAAAACCAAAACGGTTGAAAATCAAATTGCCAAGGCCTTGCGTATTCTTAGGCATCAGATTCAAGCTGCCTAAGATGAGATTGATCCCGTTCTCCAGTATAGCCATGAGCTTGGTATTTGCGGCCAGCATAACCATTGCAGGCTGCGAGGACACTACGTCGGTAAACAATACTGTTATTTCCGAAGGTGACCAGTTGCAGCAAGTCGTAGATGATTACATTGCGACCTATCAAGCTCGGGATGACTGGCAGGGGTTTCTCTCCTTTTACAGCGACAGCCTGTATTTTCTGGACATCAACTTGAAGGCGGAATATCATGATAGAGAAGCTTTCGCTGCTTTCTACGATTGGCCAAATCCGGGGTTCAAGAAGGTGACAGCTGATCAGTTGACTTTCGAGGTGGAAGATCTGGTAGTAGCAGACCAAACTGCGATTATCAAAGGGCGCTTTGAGCCTTTTTACTGGCAGGGCGAACTTCAGGAATGGACGGACCTCTTCACCATCTGGCTGCACTTTAACGATGAACGGAAGATTATCCGGCAGTACGATTTCATTAAGTACCCTAAAGCCTTCTTACCTGACTAACTTCCTTGCTCATGAGTATCCCATTATTGATTGCCAATCTATTGACTTTCCTAGCGTTTCTGGCTCACACCTTTGTCGGTGACCAAGAAATCCACTTACTTATTGACCAGAACGATGGGCCAACCCGGCAGTACCGATCTACCTGGACAATGGCCCGCTGTGGTTGGCATTGGGTGTCGCTGGATTTACTCATTGCAAGTGTACTAATGGCAGTAATCAATTTTTCAGATTTGTTGCCAGAGGAAGGAGCAATTACCTTGTTGTTAGCAATTGTTTTTTCCGCTTACGGATTGATTTGGATGGTTACTATTCTCATCTCTCCGACCTTCTCCCGACGATTTTTCTTGCTCGGGCAATGGCTCCTGTTATTGGTGATAGGAGGGCTCCTGTTTTTGGCCATCTAAAGACAATGATCTATGAAGACAATTGATATTATCGGTGCTGGAATAGGAGGCTTGACCCTAGCAATTGCCTTAAAGCAGAAAGGATTTGCGGTACGCGTTTTTGAGCAAGCTCCAGAGCTTCGAGCCGTAGGTGCTGGTATCAATTTAGCCTGTAATGCTATGCAAGTTTACGATGGGCTAGGTCTTCGTCAGGCAATTGAGGATGCAGGGCACATTTGTCATCAGATGCAGGTAACAGACGAAACCCTTCAGTCATTGTCAGAAATTGACATAACACCGTTCTCCAAACGCTTTGCTGTTCATAATGTGGCCATTCATCGCGCCGCACTACAAAAAACGCTACGCTCGTATTTGAGCGATGATGAGGTCTTTCTCGGAAAAGAACTCAAGCATATTGAGCATTGGGGGAATATCACACGACTTCATTTCACAGATGGTACTCAGTACGGAAGTCAGTGTGTCGTAGGCGCCGATGGTATCGGATCTACGGTTAGACGCCAATGGTTAGGAGAAGGCGAAATTCGTTCCAGTGATCAACTCTGCTGGCGGGGTGTAGCTGAATTCGAATTGCCTGCACCTTATGGCGATCAATTAACAGAAGCCTGGGGGGCTGCTGGCCGCTTTGGCTTTGTCCAAGTTGACGCTAAACGCGTTTATTGGTTTGCCGTTATGCGCAAGTCTACCTTACCGGAGACTACGGATAAACAATTTCTCATTAGCGTATATCAAGACTTTAATCATCTAGTTACTCAGCTTTTGTGTGCTACTCCGGAAGAGGGGATCCACGAGGCACCATTAGGGGACTTAGTAGCACCCAGTTGCTGGTACCGGGATTCAGTATGCTTAATTGGTGATGCTGCCCATGCTACCACGCCCAATCTTGGCCAGGGAGCTTGTCAGGCGATTGAAGATGCTTGGGTGTTGGCTCATTGCCTAGAAAAGAATGATATCCACGAAGAAGCCTTTCAGCAGTTTCAAGCTATTCGACAGCATAAAGTCAAGCAAGTTGTAACAGCGAGTTGGAGCGTAGGACAGATGGCACACTGGCAAAATCCACTGGCGATTCGTTTTCGCAATGGTCTCATGCGCATCATGCCGAAACGTTTAGGCGAACGCCAATCAGAAAGCTTATACACGCTGGAAGAGTTGACGGTCTAGGTTAACTTGAAGTCTGGTTCGAAGCTATTTATCCCGATAGCTGATGCTATCCCGCACTTTCCCATCTTCACCGTGGATGATTACCGTCGATCTGTAGTTACGGGCAATTTCCTTAGCCCGGTCGATGGCATCGCGTTGGTATTTGTAGATACCGCTGTAGCGTTCATTGCCGGCACCTTTTACGGCCCAGCCTTCGTCATGTGGTACTACATGCTGGTTGTGGGTAGGCTTGCTGGTACGTACCCCAAGGTTCTTCAAGATGATCTTAACGATCTTCTGAAGGAGGTTCATCCAGAAACTGTTGGTACGAATGTCGCTCATGAGCGAAAAATACGACTATTTTCCGCAGTTTTGCAGCCAAATCGAGATCAGCAGCTATGACCATATTTGCGCTACTGGACTACATTGGTACATTGGTGTTTGCTATTTCTGGTGCTTTAGCCGCCATGCGGCACCGGTTTGACCCTTTTGGGGTACTCATTCTAGCAACAGTAACAGCTGTCGGCGGAGGAAGCCTGCGAGATGTTGTGATTGGGCGCACCCCTGTGGGGTGGATGCAGGATATTAATTACGCCTATCTCATCATGGCGGGTACTGTAATTGCACTGGTGTTTCGCACCTATCTTGTCTATGTACGTCGGACGATGTTCCTATTCGATGCCATCGGCTTAGGCTTATTCACAATCATTGGCGTAGAGATTGGCCTGGCCGCCGAATTACATCCGATCATTTGCATTTTGCTAGGCACTTTGAGTGCTTCCTTCGGTGGGGTTATCCGGGATATTTTAGCGAATGAAGTACCACTGATCTTCCACAAGGAAATTTATGCTTCCATTAGTCTACTGGGAGGGGCGCTATTCCTACTCCTACAAAAAACGACCCTACCCAGTGACTGGATATACATACTTACCAGTGGCCTGGTTGTGATCTTACGCATCCTTGCTGTCCGTTACAATTGGGTGTTGCCCAAAATGTACCGGGAGGTTGACGGGGAGTAGTGATCAGAACCGCATGGCCATTCCAATTCCGTTGTTGTTAATGATGGGGGCAAAGCCGATCTCATCTCTTACAGAGACATTGTGCTCGTCGACGGCACGTCTGGCCTTTTGTACTCCGACTGCAGCCATGATGCCACCTCCCAATACTAAGAAGAGCCCAGCAGCTACACCACCGCTACCTCTACCAAAGTCACTTGAGGTGCCAGGTGTCCGAAAGGAACTACTGCTGGTGCTGGATACGCCGGATACAAAGCCTACTGCGGTAGCAAGTAGGCCTACGCCACCGAGTACGTAGCCGCCTGTCACCAAGCCTCGACCAGATTTGTATTTTTCATACACACCGGGAACGCTTTGGAGCTTCGCTTCAAAATCAGCTTGACTGATTAATAGGAGACCTTCGTAAAAGCGGCCTCCTGGTTGCATACGCAAGTAGCGCTGGCGCAATGCAAATGTGTTGGTTCCCGCCGAGGTAGTTGTGGGAGTACTGACGTTGAAGAGCTCTTCACGACCATTGGTATAGGTGATCATCGCCACTTCTTGTCGAAGCAATACATAAACGGGGCCATCCGGAAAATCAGCCTGCCTATACCTGATTTCCTGTCCCACTTCTAATACCCAGCCAGATATGAAGTCTCCGTTGACTAATTGAATTTGATCTTGGGCAAAAAGGCTAGTAATAGAAAAGAAAAGTAGAGAGAGTAATGTGAGTCGCATTTCTAAAGGGTTTTCTCGAAAATAGATGCTGAAGATGCAGCTTGATATAAATTTTCGGCCCTTTAACCTGGATTTAACTGGGAGCGTGTTTATAGCTTTTTTCTTAACATTTCTTTTAGGTTGGATGGTTAGGGTGTTTGATAGTTAGTTGGTTAGTTGTGTTAGTTGAATTGGTTGTGTTAGTGTTGTTGTTTGCTTTTTCTTAGATGCCCTGCTATGCCTTATATGGTTCAAAAAAAAACTTAGGTGTTCTTGGGTGTCTTGGGTGGTTCACGTTGGGGGGGCGCTTTGGAGCGGGTGGGATAGTTGAGTCCTAGTCCCCGGCCAGAAGTAAAACGATCTTCCACTGCCCGACGGACTCCTGGAATCCCACACGGAAATCAAGTGGAGAACGGTAAAACTTGCCATATAGAAAACCCTCCGTACCGTCTACTAACTGCACTTTGATCCACGGATGGCTTTCACCGCCAATGGTTTCTTCAATTGGTGTAGTTTCAATGTACTTTACTAGGTCGTAAGAGAGCGTTTTTAGGATCTGAGTATTCAGACTAGGAGCAGAGCGTAGCCGAACACCCGCTCCCATAACAGCACCATATTCGTACGGCTCTGCATCGTGTGGCCAACAGGGGCCGAGGTAAGGGGCCTCAAAATAACGGTTTTGGCCGCCGCCATGAAACTGACCACCAAGATTAAGCACTGTTTCCAGGGTTGACCAAAGCTTAGATTGCGCGATCTTATCCGGGCTGTCGAGCTCCCACATTTGTATGAAGGACTGTAAACCACCATCTGCTCCGAAGCCGGTCTTAATCTGCTCACTAATGTGTGGCAACAAGCCGAAAATATCCTTGTCAGCAATGACGGACTTCAATTGCTCGCGAAATACAAAAAAGAGGGTGTCTTTAAGGGCCGCATCTGCCGGGTTTACTTTGCCACGCTCTGGTGTGCAACTAAGCGGAAAGGTGTTCTCTAGCTGCTCGAAGAATTCCTGATACACTTGCGTAATACTATCATTGATAACTGCGGTAGGCGCAGGAGATGTGTTTTCAGCAGTAGTCGTATCAGTAGAATTATCAGACTGGCAAGCGTTGGCCAACAGTAATACGGCCAAGAGTAGTGTGAAGTTGGTTCTCATCTCAATGGTGTGTCTAGTGTAGTGGCATGGCCGCTCAGGTGATATTCCTCGGACCTTGGCAACAAAAATAGCAGAAAATCAGAACCTTAGGAGGGATAGAAAAGAAATAGCCCGATCCGCAATAGAATGCAGACCGGGCTAAACTTTGTCTTGCTAATTATTAGCGACGCTTACCTTTCGGTGCTCGACGACTCGTGCGAGCAGCGTCAAGTTCGGCATTATATATCTCAACTTGCTCGGGTGTCAAGATGGCTCTAACCTCTTCACGTTGGGCATCACGCAGGGTACGCATCTGCTGTCCAACTGCCTTGCGGTCGGTACCGTTACTTTGACGTAGTTCGCGCATTTGTTCGCGGTAGTTCTGGTTGATTGCGTCAAACTGAGTGGTTTGCTCTGCGCTCAAATTTAGTTTTGCTACTAGTGCATCGCGGCGCTCTTGGCGCTGTTCCACGCGATCCGCTTTTGGCATAGCACGCATCTGCGGCGCTTCGACTGCAGCAGGAGCGGCTTTTGTAGCAGGTTCTTCTGTTTGAGCTTGGAGACCGATTGTTAGGACAAGAGAAAACCCGAGCAAAAGCATTTTAGTCATCTTCATTGTTTTGTGTTTTTTTGGAAAAGTGTGTTTTGTCGTTATGACTCTTCCATTAGACTAAGGTAATGCGGATTTTTTTCCCCTTAACATGATTTTGGCAGTTTGGTCAGCTGTTTTAACAAATTTTAAGAGAAAAGGAGGGAGTTGGGCTAGTTATATGAGTTGAGTTGGTTGAATGAGTTGAGTTGGTTTGGGGGGGCATCTTATATGTTCTTCTATGCCTTATATGGTTCAAAAAAGCTTAGGTGTTCTTGGGTGACTTGGGTGGTTTTCGCGTCGGGGGACGCTTTGGAGTTGGGGGAGTTATGTTAGTTGAGCTAGTTGAATGAGTTGAGTTAGTTGGAGGGTTTAATCTTACATGCCCTATATGGTTAAAAAAACTACTCCCACTGATAGACAAGCCCGCAAAACCAGGTTCGCTGACTATACAGGGTAGTGAATGACTGAGAATAATCATCATTGAAAGCAAAACCCCTCTGGTTGGTGTGGTTGAGCGCGTTATTCATATTGAAGTAGAGAATCAAGAAGCTGTTCTCAAATATGATATTCTTGGAAAGGCCTAGGTCTAGACGCTGGTAATTGGGTAAACGCTCACCCTCATCCAAAGGAGCATAGACAGGAGAGAAGGCCTGAATAGCAGGTTCCCAGCTTCGGTCCATCAATGGTAGGTAGTATTGGCCTTGGCGGAAAAGCATATTCCCGGTCAGGGTAAACTGCGCTGGTAGCTCCCACCTTAAACCTGCCCGAACAAGAAAAGCGAAATCGAAAGCAGATGGATAGTTATAGTTGTCTGTTTCAATTTGGCTCGACACATGACTCACCGAAAACCAAGCCTGTAAGGGATAAGCTAAATAACGCACGAGAGCCTCGGTGCCGTAGATCGGGTTAGATTGGCCACGCCACTGCTGCCAATGCCGGTACACTGCCAGTTGTGAGCGCCATGACCCTTGCTGGTAGCGCCAGTCGAGTGCCAGTTGATATGCTTGGTTGATATGCAGAAGCAACGCTTCACCACGTGGCCAATCAAGCTGGTAGTAACGTCCACTAGCCAGCGTGAGCTGATGCTGATCATCGATCTTATAGTTTCCCAAGAGTTGTGCTGCCCAGAGCGGCTCACCTCGTGCTGGCTCATATCCTAAGCGAACACCGCCACCCAGCACCAACTGCTTGCCAAGTGGGCGTTTGGCGAAAGCTGCCAGCTCTGGCGTTCGTATTCTCGAGAATTGTTGATACTGCGCAGAAGGAGAATCTACCTCCCAGGCTTCTGCATACAGTGGATAGGTACCTTCGCTCTGTTGCTGGCGCAAGGTATAGTGTATGGCAAGTGTCCCATTCCATTCTTGTTGCTGCCAGTGAGCTAGTAAATTGCCGTGATAGTCTGTCTGTCGGAGGTCCGTTTGGATGTTGCCGAATTCATATTGAGCTTCGCTCCAGTTGAACCCTTGATTCCATTCGAAGCGCCAGTGTCGGCTCTGATGACTAAGGTTGACAATGCTGAGCTGACGATCTTTTTGTTGCCGAAACAAACCGCGGAACCGACCGCTGGTTAACTGATAGCCATATCGCTCACTGATCCACAATTGGAAGATTTTCAGTTGAGTATTAGCTGAAAAGGCATGGGTAAAATAAGCCGCTGCGTCAAACGAACGAAAATTGTCGATGTCCTTCAAGGCTTCTGGGTTTCCTCCCTTTAGGAAACTATGATTGCCATAGTTGATATAGCTCATGAGTCCACTCTTCTCGCCGAGAGGCTGTTGCCATTGTATGCCGCCGCCCGCTAAATGTAAATTGATGGCCCTGCTACTGGATTGGATTTGATCACTTGTGCGAATACTTACTGCTCCAGCAGTAGCTTGCCCGAGGTAGAGTGGAGGATTGGAAGGGTGTACATCCAGACCAGCTACGGTGCTGGTGTTGAAAATACTGAATTGCCCTAATCCATTTGGTTGATCGAGCCGTACAGCATCGTAGAGTGGAATGTTGTTGAGGAAAATACCGGTGGCTTCAAACGGGCTGCCTCGTAGGCTGACATTGGCAGTTTCATCTGGATTGGTGGCTGCTGGGAGGCTATTGATCGCAAGTAAGACATCGGCTTTCGCGGCCGGATTTAGATAGACGTCCAGACGATTGAGTTGTTCGGTGGCGAAAACCCGCGCTGGGCGACGTTCGGCGACTACTGTAATTGGAGCAATTGTCGCGTAATTAGTACGTAAGGTAATCGTGACACTAGTATCACTTTTTGCGAGTACACCTTGCCAATTTTGGTATCCTAAATAGCTTACGAGTAAACTGTCTGGCTTCGAAGGCCGAGCTAGGGAAAAGCTACCATCAACTTCTGTAGTAGTACCCAGGTCTGGATGTTGTAACCAACGCAGGTTGGCACCAATTAGCGGCTCCTTGGTATCATAATCCAAAACTATCCCTCTGATAGTCTGTCCCATTACATACAGCTGCGAGAGCAGTAGAGCACTTATGAAAAGTAGGCGACGGATGGAATTGGAATACACCATGGTAGTGGGCTTAGGAGTGAATTAGACCTGTTGGCCCACGCCCGTAATGTAAGATGTGCCGGGCGTGGGAATAGGTTAGGGGAGAGCGGGTCAATTACTTTGGGCTTCCTGAGTAGCAGGGAGAAGCTTGTACTTTACCCAGCCGAAATTAGGCTCCTGTTCTAAGGCAAGTTCAAATACCTCCTCGGCCTGATCATACTGCCCCAATTTGTGATGGCTCATTCCTAGCCAGACCAAGGTGTTGAGGTACATCCAATTGTGTTCAAGCTCGGTTTTTTGGTACCGTTCTTTAGCTTGAGCAAGATAAGTTGCCGCATTTTCAATGCTACCACCCCAGGTTGCAGGCGTATTGTAGGCGCTCGTACCCATGTGGTAATAGGCCAAGGCACAGTCATCGTCTATTTTGGTCGCTTCCCGCAGTAGGCGACCGGACTTTGGGCCGAGCATCATACCCCGGATCGGTTTCAGACCAATCTTCATGCCGTAGATACCTGCCAGTAGTGCTTTCCCTTCCGGACAGTTTTCTTCCTCCTCTAGGTACAGTAAGGTGTATTCTTCGGCTTGGTCAGCATAGTCGGCGGCTTTCTCCATATCCTGTAGCGCAAAACAGCTACCGATAGCGCCGTAGGCACCTTTGGCAATCTGCAGCAGCAGTTCGGAGTCGTTAGATTGTTCGTAACCACGACTGAGTTGGGCGATGGCATTGTCCCAAGCCGGAAGATCGTTTTCTAGGTAGGCTTGATAGTACTGTTCTTGAATACCTTGGGTGTAGGCAGAGGTGACAAACAAAAGCGTGCAACACAAAAGCAAGAGGTTATTGTTCATGATTGATGTTTTTTGGTTGTGTAGTAAAGGTGGCGGCTACCCACACAAGGATCAATATTGATTGCTGAATGGTAAATCTGGATTGCTGAACGGGAGAAGTACGCTGAAAATGTAGGTTGATAGGAAGCATTAGGCACGTATAGACTTAGGTAGTAAAGCGAAAGGTGCCAATCAGCAAGAAATTTCTACCATTGATCAAGTTAGCGCACTGCAAGAGTGACTGTTTTTTATCTTTAGAATGCCAGTGATAATTAAGAACTAATATGACTTCTGGAGAAAATAAACAGTTGGAACCCTTGCACATTCCCATGGGGTATCATGTCCTGTTTTGGCTGGTTTACACCTTGTTTTGGCATAGCATCTTTTCTCCGAGCTTTTGGAGCTTTGGTGGCTTTCTCACCAGCTTAATCTATACCTCTGTACATGCCGCAGTTACTTACCTGAATATCTACGTTTTGATACCGCGTTTGTGGCATCGTAGTCGACGGGTTTTGTACACGATTACCCTAATTGTATCTATACTCCTAGGGGCAGCCTTACTCGGTGTACTGCTCTATCTCTGGTTCAGTGCTGTAAGTCCACCTACTGTCAAGGCCTTTTTCGCCGATGTTCAGCTGGTGCTTGGTTCGTTATTAGGGAGTACTTTTTCGGGCGTAGCATTGGCAATGGTAATCTATTTACTCTTGCAGCGTAGAAGAATGGAGCAGTTACAGGAGCGCTTACGACAAGAAAAAATGAATGCTGAACTCCAATTTTTACGGAGTCAACTAGACCCACATTTCCTCTTTAATGCCTTGAATAATATTTACTTCCTGATCAAAAAAGATCCGGACGCAGCAGCGGAAGCCTTATCCGGGTTTTCCGACTTACTGCGTTACCAAATATACCAGGGGCGAGAAGACCAGATACCCCTAGCGGAAGAATTTGATTATCTACGTCGTTACGCAGATTTAGCAGCCTTACGCCTCCCTCATGAGGCAGAGGTAGAGGTTAGTTTGCCTACACCAGATCCTACCTATCAAATATCACCGTTGTTGCTTTTGCCTCTAGTAGAAAACGCTTTCAAGCACGTGGATAAAGACCATGCAAAGGTGAAGATAATTGGTACGATTGAGGACAAAACGCTTCATCTCGAAGTGGTCAATAGCTGTGAGCCTCAGGCAGAGCAATTGAGCGAGAGTAGGGTAGTGTCTGGTATTGGACTGGAAAACTTGAATCAACGATTGGCCCTATTATACCCTGGGAAGAGTCATTACCGCGCCTGGCAATCGGATAATACGTACCATGCAGAGTTGAAAATAGAGATGATATGAATGTACGCTGCATGATCATAGATGATGAACCACTAGCTCGGGAGGGATTAGAACAGTATGCAGCTGATGTCCCATTTCTCGAATTGGTCGGCACAGCCAGCAGTGCACTAAAGGCTTTACCGATGGTCCAAGAGCATCAACCCGATTTGTTGTTCTTGGATATTGAAATGCCTAAGTTAAGCGGGCTAGATTTTATTAGAACCTTAGAACGCCCACCTCTAGTAATACTTACAACTGCTTATCCAAACTACGCCTTGGAAGGCTTCGAGCTCGACGTGCTGGATTATCTATTAAAGCCTATCACCTTTGAACGTTTCCTAAAGGCAGCGCTACGGGCCCAAAAACGCCTGGAAGGTGGTGGAGAAGAGGCTGGGCCTACGCCGGAAACACAGGACGTAGAAAAGGATGAAGTAGACCACTTCTTTGTAAAAGCCGACGGAAAGATTGAACGGATACAAGTAGAAGATCTCCTCTTTGTAGAGGCCATGCAGAACTACATTCAACTACATACTCGACGCGGGCGATTTACCACCTTACTCTCCTTGCGCGAATTAGAGGCTTCGGTTCCTCATCCAAAGCTCATGCGGGTACACAAATCGTTCCTGGTAAATCTGGGGCAAGTAACTACCGTCGACGGTCGCCAATTGGTAATAGCAGATCGCAAAATCCCCGTAAGTCGCAGCAAGTGGGATGCGGTGGAACAACGACTGCTGGGCGGGCAATTGTTAGGTTAGATGGTTAGATGGTTAGAAGGTTGGAAGGTTTGGTAGGGAGTTGATTTAGTGAATTTAGTTGGGTTGGTTGAATGAGTTGAGTTGGTTAGTGAGTCTTATATGCCCTTCTATGCCTTAAATGGTTCAAAAAAACTTAGGTGCCCTTGGGGGGCTTGGGTGGTTTCAAAATTCATCCCTAGCGCCCACTCTCATTATAAAACTCCATACTCTTCAAGATGAGCTCCGGACTAGCCGTTTGGTTCACCTCCACGGCACCAATGCTAGGTAGTAGGCTGAAATTAATCCGGCTATCCTCATTCTTTTTATCCTGCCGCATAGTAGCTAGGAGTGTCTCACTTTCGTTCATTGGTATAGTCTGATGGCCGTAGAGCGTCAAGAAGTAACTGGTGATTTGCTCCAATTCAGTTGAGCTAAGCCCTAACACTTCTGCCGAGAGCCAGGCTTCGCAGATCATACCTGCTGCAATAGCCTCACCATGTAGCAATGGCGTGTCGGTTTCCAAGAAATAGCTCTCAATTGCGTGGCCGATCGTATGGCCAAAGTTGAGTGCTTTACGCAAGCCCTTCTCCATTGGATCCTCCGCTACAATCTGCTGCTTGATGGCTACGGAGCGCGCCACCCAGTTGGTCCAATCTACCTCGCTCAATGTGGTCATGGATTGTAGCTCGTTCCACTGTTGTGCATCAGCGATTAGCGCATGCTTGATGATTTCAGCAAAACCAGAGCGCAATTCACGATCCGAGAGGGTATGGAAGAAGCGTGGATCAGCCCAGACTGCACGAGGGTCACGAAAGAGACCAACACTATTTTTGACCCCGAAGAAGTCAATCCCCAGCTTGCCACCCACGGAAGCATCTACCTGAGACAGTAGCGTAGTGGGTACTTGGATGAAATCGATTCCTCGTTTGAAAGTCCCCGCACAGAAGCCACCCATATCACCAATAACACCACCACCAAGATTGAGGACACACCAGTTGCGACCGGCACCAGCCTGGAATAGCTGCTCCCAAATATATTGACTGGTCTCAATGGTCTTGTGCTGTTCTCCCGCCGGCACTTCAATGTAGGTCGGGTTAAACTTGGCCAGTCCGGCCTCTACGATTGGGCAACAATGCTGAGCGGTATTGCTATCCGTGAGTACTGCAATACCGGCAAATTGTTGATCCGCTAGCCATTGGAAATGAGCTTCGCCGATCGGACCAATTTCAATATTGTAATGTTCGAGCTGTAATGTGGCCATGACTTGGGGTGTACTTGTCGCGCAGAGTTACAGGATTCTTGGTAAACCGCGAAATCAAGGACGGATTTTTTAAACCACAATTACAATTCAGCAAGGGTGTCTACACTCCACGCGGCCGCACGCTCAGCGAAAAGCGGCTTGGTTTTGGCCCAGGTAGAACGGAAGAGTTCGGAGTGGCGGTAATTCTCTAAGGCTTCTTCACTTTCCCAGCGACTGAACGTAAACAGGACGTTCTCTTTTCTCTTACCACGCCAAAGCTCCAGGTGGAGACAACCCGGGAAGGCTCGAATATGGGGACAGCTAGCGTCGAAAATGGCGATAAAATTATCCACCTCCTCCGGGCGAAAGGTCATTTTGACAATACGCTTGAATGCGGGCATTTTGGTCGTGAAGATAGGAGGAAATATGGATGCGAGGCAAATGGAAATTACCTCGCATCCAATGGGCTACTGTTTCACAAATCTCCGAGCTATAAACTCGCTACCGGCGATGACACGCAGGTAGTAAATTCCAGCTGGTAGTGCTCTTGTGTCAATAGTGGTGTTCGGTTGATCAATACGACGAATCAAGCTACCCTTGCTATCGAAGATCTGTAGTTCATCTATATCGATACCGGCCAATTGTAGATTCAACTGGTCGCGTACAGGGTTAGGGAAAAAGTCGAATTGTTCTGCCCAATCAGGTTCGTCGGTAGCAACAGCGCCATCTACCTGAACCATAATGGACGCTGCTCCCAAGTCGATTTCGGTACCATCAGATAGCCACCCACGGATATTGCGGAATCTAACCTGGGTTTCGTCCGTTGGGAAATTATCGGGGAAATCGGAGCGGATGGTCACTTGAAGCACTTGAAGGTTTCCAGCGGAGATCGTTTCTTCAAGATCATTTTTGTACCAACTGACGTCGATCAAGCCCGGTATACTTTCATCCATGATACCGAAATCATCAGGGCCGGCAATGCCACTGAAAGGATTAAAGCGTGTGAAAAAGGCCGGATCATATTCCAGGGTATAAGCAATGGCTCGTAGGTCTGGTATATCGTTGTTGAGGCGCACTCGAGCAAAGAATCCTTCTCCAGGCATAAGGCCCGTCAAGGCAGGATTACTACCCGCACGGACAAAGGTGAAATCATCACCTTCGGGATATTCGATCACTGCTTCATAGCCCGGACGCGTGAAGTTGTAGTGGCGCAGGGTGTATTCCAAATCTTCCTCATTGCTGCTACCATCGCCATTACCGTCTAGGTGTTTATTGTCGGTGCCGAAGACTTGTGTGCCTCCCCAGCTATTCCCGGATTGTGGCGTCCAATTGTATGGTCCGCCACGCAGGTCACCACTATTGTTTTGGCCGAAGCCTAATGCAACAGCATCCACATGGTCAGCAATTCCATCTGCATTTAGGTCGCCAGACCAAACACAGTCATCATCACAGATCGCGGGGCGGCTGCAAACATTATCGAAATTGGCGTCATACATATTTTGCAGCTCTGCTACACCATCATACATAGCGGAGATATTCCCAAACCAATCCCCATCTGGCTCCCGGTAGTAGGAATGTGCCACGTTTAGCTCAACGACTTGCCCAGGGAGCCAGTTGCCGATGAAGGTCGAAGAAGTGCTTCGCCAATCCGCTGGTGAAACATCCGACGACAAAACGGACCAACTATCAGGGTCAGTAGGATCGCCGGAAAAAACGTGATTCACAACTTCATTGCTACCCGGATTGTAGCCGTTTCCTCCAAAGGTGATTGGGGTATTATCACGGAAACGCCCGTTAAGCGCATTGTAAAATTCTACGTTAGTCTCCGGTGGGCCGATTACCGGAGGAATGTCGAATCCATTGTTCGCATAGATAAACCGATCCAAGGAACGATTGAGGAAGGTAATGGCTTGGGTAGGAGGGTTTTCACCAGCTCCTGGTACATTGCCAGAACAGGGAATATTATCAATAGGATCGCGGTTATACGCAAAGCAGGTGTTAAGATCTGGTGCGCTGCCAAGAGCATCATCCGTAAAGCAGCCTAGATCAAAGTCATTCCAAATCCCAATTGATACCGAATCATGAGGTTCAATGTCACGACTGATGAAGCGGTAGTTGGTAAACACGGTATTGTTGAGTGCGGGGTTGTCTGTACAGTTGAGCGCCCAAGCTAAGCATTGGACTTCGCAGTTGATACTAAGCGGGCTCTCCGAATCAGAAGGGACATTTCCAGCCGTATTGAATATAGTCCATACCATATGTTCAGGAACGAGCTCGTGGTTGGGCTCTATCGGGAATTCTCCATCCATGGGCTCGTAGATACCGTCTTGATCGGAATCCCAAAATGGGGCAAGTCCCTGCGGTGTGTCAGGAAGTTGAAAGCCATAAATTTCTCCGAACTCAGGGTTGCCACGACCAGGCCAACCGATAACGGCAGGGTAGGGGTTGTCGATAACGCCATTATCTGAGAAGTCGGCTAAGTGTGCTTCAATTTCGTGGCGAAAGACGCCCCAGGTTCGTTCGTAATCGTTGCAAGTACTAGCACTCGCTAAACCCTGATCATCAACTGGGCCTGGGAAATAATCCCCTCTACCACTTGCCGATCCATAAGTAGCGGCAGAGATCTTAAGGTTTCCGCCAGGGTCAAGACCGCCGATCCATAAACCTTGAGCGAAAATCGTTGCGTATGGAGAAGTGTCATCTTCTACTTGAAATTGAGCGTTTTCCCCGTCCCAAAGTTGACTGCCACTAGCGGCATAAAGGGCGCGAATGGTATTGCCATGGAGGAAAGACCCTGTACTCAGGTCGGTTGGCGTGCAATCTTGGGCAGAGAGAAGGCCCGTTGCTAGTAAAAGACAAGCAAATGGAGTGATCCAACTGGTAGTTTTTTGATGCATGAGAGCGTAGTTTGATTAAGAAATAGGAGTTCGTTGACGAAAATATTCCTATTGCTATCATCTAACTAATGCGAATACCTGAGTTATCCCTTCTAGTGAGTGAACGTTAATTTTTCACCTTCATGAGCTATTGGCCTTATCCATATTTTGGTGTAATAATCGATTGCAAAATGCCCCATAATCGGTGATATTTGTCACCCTGTTCGGTTTGGCTTTGCAGTAATTTTCTGCTCATCAATTAACCGCACTTACGCTAAACCAGCTCAGCATGGACTTATTTTTCAGGAAGAGTATGATTGCTCTAAGCGGTTTGTTCCTTTGCGTTTTCCTAATCGTACACCTTTCCGCCAACTGCATTCTCGTGCTGCCGGAGGAAATGGCTCGTGAGCTCTACAACGCTTATTCTACCACGCTACGCGAAAGTCCCCTAATCAAGATTGTTGCTTACGTGCTGTATCTATCCATCATTGTTCATGTGGTGTATGCGGTGTTGGTCACCGTTCGAAACCGAAGAGCAAAGCCCACTTCCTATGCGGTCAACCACAGCAATGAAAACAGTAGTTGGGCATCGCAGAACATGATGCTACTAGGCCTGTTCGTCCTACTGTTTATAGTTGTACATCTGGCGAATTTCTGGGCGCGTATCAAGCTTGGTATGGGTGAGGCAGTAGGTACGGATGCTCATGGTTATGTCGATGTCTATGAGGTCACCTACAGCTTGTTCCAGAATATCTACTATGTCGTTTTCTATTCGGTACTCATGATACCCTTGGGCTACCACTTGCATCACGGCTTGAAGAGTGCTTTCAAGACACTAGGCTTTTATCATAAGACAGGGCTAGCAGTGATTGTTAAGGTGGCAGTTGTTTATGCACTGGTAATGTCCATTGGCTTCGGCCTTATACCCTTTATCGTTTACTTCAAATAGCAGTTGAACTATGAAACTTAATGCGAAGATTCCGGAAGGGAAACTCGAAGAGAAATGGCGCAACTATCAGATCAATAGTCAACTGATCAACCCTGCCAATAAGAAAAAGCTCAACATCATTGTGGTTGGCTCTGGCCTTTCTGGTGCGGGAGCCGCGGCTACCTTGGCGGAATTGGGGTATGATGTGCAGTGCTTTTGCTATCAGGATTCTGCTCGACGAGCGCACTCGGTAGCTGCACAAGGGGGGATCAACGCTGCCAAGAATTATCAGCACGATGGCGATAGCGTGTGGCGGATGTTTTACGATACACTGAAGGGAGGTGATTTTCGTTCACGAGAAGCAAACACTTATCGGTTAGCGGAGTTGTCTGCACCACTCATCGATCACTTTACCCAACAAGGGGTTCCCTTCGCCCGGGAGTACGGCGGAGTATTGGTCAATCGAAGCTTTGGCGGCGTACAGGTGCAGCGTACCTTTTATGCTCGAGGCCAGACGGGTCAGCAACTTTTACTGGCTGCTTATTCGCAACTCTACAAAATGATTCGCGCCCGCAAGGTGACCATGCATACCCGCACTGAGATGCTGGATCTAGTGGTTGTTGACGGTAAGGCCAAGGGAATTATCGCCCGAAATCTGGTGACTGGCGCTATTGAACGCTATGCGGCAGATGCTGTGGTGCTGGCTACCGGGGGCTACTCTCGAGTGTTTCGCTTGTCAACGCTGGCGATTGGCTGTAATGGTTCGGCCATCTGGAAGGCGCATAAAAAGGGAGCCTATTTTGCTGCTCCCAGCTTTACTCAAATCCACCCTACGGCTTTGCCACAATCTAGTGAAGCACAGTCAAAGCTGACTCTGATGTCAGAGTCTCTCCGTAACGATGGCCGCATCTGGGTGCCCAAGCAGAAGGGAGATCAGCGCAAAGCGAATGACATCCCGGAGGAGGAACGCGACTATTACCTGGAACGCCGCTATCCTAGCTTTGGTAATTTGGCTCCTCGCGACATTGCCTCAAGGGCAGCAAAGGAACGCATTGATGCGGGCCACGGTGTCGGTCGTTTGCGCAATGCTGTGTACCTGGATTTTAAGCACGCCATTGAGCGCCTCGGCTTGGAAACGATTAAAGACCGCTATGGAAATCTCTTTAAGATGCACAAGAAGATTACCGGCGTGGATGCCTATCAGGAGCCAATGCAAATCTCGCCCGCAGCGCATTTCTCTATGGGAGGCCTTTGGGTCGACTATGAACTCATGACCACCATCCCGGGATTGTACGCTGTTGGAGAATGTAACTTCTCCGATCATGGCGCCAATCGTCTAGGGGCGAACTCATTGTTGCAGGCTAGCGTTGATGGCTACTTCATTCTCCCGAATACGATCAATAACTATCTGGCGACCGAGATGAAGAACGGTACAGTGGATACCGATCACCCAGCCTTCGCTGAAGCCGAAGAAGAAGTAATCAATGATATTGATCGCATCCTCGCTATTGATGGTAATAAGACGGTCGATCATTTTCATCGGGAGCTTGGCAAAGTGATGTGGCAGGAATGCGCCATGAGCCGCAATAAGGCTGGTTTGGAGAAAGCCCTTACCAAGATCAAACAAATTCGCACAGACTTCTGGACTGAAGTAAAGGTGACAGGCTCAAAAGATGAACTCAATACAGAGTTAGAAAAAGCACTGCGACTGGCCGATTTTATCGAACTCGGCTTACTGATGTGCACCGATGCACTGCAGCGGGAGGAGTCCTGCGGCGCACACTTCCGCGAAGAATACCAGACAGAGGAGGGAGAAGCACTGCGAGTGGACGAAGATTACTCCTATGTGTCCGCATGGGAATATGTAGGTGAAGGTGGCTTCGAATTGCACAGAGAGCCCTTGCAGTTTGAGTATGTGCAACCGTCAGTCCGGAGCTATAAATAATTGTAGAAATGCTGTGCTGAGCAGCTTGAAGAATCAATTCCTTAAATCAGGGAAGTATGAAAGTTACATTTCGAATTTGGCGACAAGATACCCCCGCTGTAGCGGGATCCTTCGTGAATTATGAAGTAGACGGCTTGAATGAGGACATGTCCTTTTTAGAAGCCCTCGATCAGCTCAACGAGGAGCTGGTCCTGAAAGGAGAAAAGGTGGTCGCCTTTGAATACGATTGCCGGGAGGGAATCTGCGGCCAGTGCGGTGTGTTTATCAACGGTCGCGCTCATGGCCCGCACAACAACATAACCACCTGTCAACTCCACATGCGGAGCTTTCAGGATGGTGACACCATTGTGATTGAGCCATGGCGAGCAGAGGCTTTCCCCATCATCAAGGATCTCATCGTCGACCGCTCTGCTTTCGACCGCATTGTTGAGCAAGGAGGATACATTAGTGCCAAGACGGGTACTGCGCCAGAAGCTAACGCAATACCAATCGGCAAAGAGATAGCGGATCGGGCAATGGATGCTGCTGCTTGTATCGGCTGTGGAGCTTGTGTGGCGACTTGTAAGAACGCTTCTGCTGCGCTGTTTACTGCAGCCAAGATCAATCACCTCAACGCTCTGCCACAAGGGCAACCAGAGGCACACCGACGGGTAAAGGATATGACTGCGCAAATGACTGCCGAAGGTTTTGGGCATTGCACCTTCACCGGAGCTTGCGAAGTAGAGTGCCCAGAGGGGATTTCAATCACCAATATTGCAGAGATGAAATCACGGGCGTTCAAAGCCTGGCTGTTAGGATAGGCTTTGACGCTTAACTCATAAAATGCTCAGTAACCAAACTCGATCGGTTAGTGGACTAGTTTCTTCGATTTTAGTCCGAATGGCGGCACGCTTCTCCGGTGTGGTTCGAAGAATCCGAGCCAGAATTCTACAGAAGTTCAGATACGTGCTCTTCAGGTTCTTTGACAATTGCTTGTTGCGCTGCAGGAACATCATAAAAGCCGCTAAGAGTGATGAGAGCGCATCTTCGGCACCCGTTTGGAAATAGATTTTGGCTAAGAGGACTCTTGCTCCTAAGTAGTAATTGAGATCGTTGAATGCTACCTGTACCAGGTGCTGCTGAGCTTCATCATAAGCATTGGTGTAGTAGTGGAGTTCGGCCATGTTGTAGTGGAGCGCATTTTCTTGAAATTCCGCAGGCAATAAGGAAATGTATTTGTGAATGAAGGTTTTCGCCCGGTCGTATTCTTTCTGACGCAGAAACAGTTTGACGACATTGGCAAAAGTCCAGGGAGAAAGTTGTTCGTTAATGATAAACCAACCGGCTTCGATCGCTTGCAGGTACAGCTGCAGGGCCTCAGCCACGTATGCTTCTTGACCAGCCCTGATTTTCCTCGCACAGTAGTTGATCGCGAAGAAGTAGATTTCTGTTAAGTCTTTATCAGCAATGACGGCCTGGAGCTCAAAAAGATGTTGCTTAAAGGTGGCGAAGTGGTCAACTTCATTTTCCTGCTGAAGCATCGTGAAGATGTCGAGATAGACCTGGATGATTGGTTCCTTATCGGCTAGATTATCGCTGATGTGGCGGAGCCAATCCTCTGATATGGCGGTGTCGTAGTCTGCTTGCAGGATATGCTGTCGGTCCAGTATCGAACAGGCTTGATGCAGGCGTTGAAGAAAATATGCATGGTCCAAGTGTTGGCCTAGGAGCTGAATACTAGGGTCATACACTCTTTTTCGCTGTCGGTTATAATGCAGATCCTCAACTTCGTAAAGTCGTGCTCGTGTTTTATAAACAGAAAACGCGCTTTGCTTGGTGTTGGAGAGATCCTTATGAAGTTGCCGTTTGCTGGCTTGAAAATGTTTGTCTAATCCTCGTTCTGAAAATGCATCCAGGGCAGCCAGCTGTAATTCGAACTCTGATTGATTGATTTGCTCCAGTGCTATGTATTGCTCTACGAGCTTGTTTAGGCGACTTAGCACGTAGGTGAATTCTTTTGCGTTATAAGCTTTACCGGGCCATAAGCTGGCCGCGAGCTCCTCTTTAGAAATGTCCAGATCGGAATCTGAGCGTTGGATCTTGGTAGCTAACTGCTGAAATAGCTGGATTACGGTCTCATCTTTATTGTAGTAGGGTGATGCCAAAAAGTCCTGAAGCTTGGTCCACTCCGCTTTTTTGAGTGTGAATAGCAATGGAATGAGTTTAGTTTTTCTCATTTGTTTGGCAAAATGTATTTACAAATTAAAAATTTATATAAAGTATATCTATTTAATGTATTGTTTTGTAGTTGATTAGTTGTTTTTTGATGCAGTTCTGTTAGGAGTTAAGTTGTATGTATGTGTTTGGCAAATTAAGAATTATGTGGTTGCCAAAGGGCTTTTGAACCGGCATATTTGTACTGTCAACCGATAAATACCATTTGCGATGCGTAGGATTCAATTTTTCTTCATCACGATTTTGGCAGCTACTTCCCTTTCAGCGCAGGAAGTTTGGCCTGGCGATGTAAACGATAATGGGGTAGTGAATGCTGTAGATCTATTGTATTGGGGAGTTGCTTTTGGGGTGGAAGGCCCCGCACGAGCCGCGACCAATTCAGATTGGGCTGCTCAGCCTTTTCCAACTCCCTGGTCGCAGTCTTTTGACAATGGCTTGAATTACGCCTATGCAGATTGTAACGGAGATGGAGTGGTGAATGCGGACGACTTCGATGATGCCATTGATGATAATTTCGGAGAAGAGAACCCTCCCATTGGTTTTGAAGGGTATGCCAATGCCTCCGGTAATGCACCTAAGCTCAAGCTTACGCCCAGCCAGGTGCTAGTAGAGGAAGGCGCGATGGTCAGCGTGTCACTCAGTATCGATAACAGCCAGGTAGCGTTAGACTCTTTCTATGGAATGGCGCTGCAGTTGAGCTATACTACGGGCTTGCTAGAAGGAGATGATGGTCCTGACTTTGACCTGGAGGAGGACAGTTGGTTAGAGAGTGATGAGTCTTATGTCCAAGAGCTGTTTGTTGACGATGATGGAATGGGTACGGCTCAACTCGGTATTACCCGCACCAACCAGCAGTCTATAACAGCACAATCAGGTGTTATTGGTCAATTTGATCTCATTGTAGAAGATATTATTGTAGGCCTAGAAGTGGATACGTTCTACCTGACGATTGATAGTGTTTTCCTTTCGAATGATCGCATCGCAGCTATTCCTGTCATCCCTGATACGACGTTTATCGTCATCGCTAAGGATACCACTAAGCTGACGACAAATTGGAAAGAAATAGACCTGACCGAGCAGACTACCATGATTCAGGCATATCCAAACCCTGCTACTGATGTGGTCTTCGTTCGCTCGCCAATCCCGGTTCGGCAGTTACGCCTGGTAGGTAGTAATGGCAATGTTTGGCAAGAGCAGTCATCATTAACGCCTAGCTTGATTAGCGAACTCTCGGTGGTAGGATTGCCGGCAGGAGTATACTGGCTCCAAATTTTTACGGAGGGCGGTGTGCTCCATAAACGGATTGTCATTACCGGCTCTTAAACGCTTAATCCTAGAAAAAATAGCCTCGATTGACTGTTACTCCGTACGGAGTAGCCTGGGAGGCTTATGCATACATCATTCTTTGAACGAAACATTCAATAACTATGAAAAATTTAATTGCATTAGTCGTTATGGGCGGCTTAATCATCCTGAGTTCAGGATGCAACCTGGAGGATGACATCACCGTATTCGATCCAATCGATTTGCCAGAGGCAGTCTCTGCATTTATCGAAGAAAATTATCCCGATTTTCAAATACGAAGTTCTGAAGAAGAGGATATCTGCGATGACGTTCCTGTTCTTGAGGTAGAACTCGAAGATGGCCCTGGCCCTGATGTGGATCTCTATTTTACGTTAGATGGCGAATACCTGTTCGCGGCTACAGATATCAGCGAGGCTGACTTGCCGGAAGCGATACGCATGGCCATCGCTAATGATTTTCCAGACTACAGTGTTGATCCTGATGATGTGGAACGTTTCGACTATCCAGATGGAACAGTGGAATACGAAGTAGGATTGATTCACAATGCTACGGGAGAGGAAGATGATGCCGTTTTTGCCGCTGATGGATCACTGGTTTGCTTTGATCAAAGTGGTGACGACGATGATGATAATGGAGGAGATGATAACGGCGACGACGATAACTCAACCCCTGTTGACGTACCGGAAGAGGTGCGGGACTTCATCGGCATGAACTACCCTGGCTACGAAATTCGCAGTGCGGAAACAGAAGATATTTGCGACGACCAGCTTGTTTATGAGGTAGAACTGGAGGATGGTCCTGGCCCTGATGTGGATCTCTACTTCACTACTGATTGGGTATTCTTACTAACGGCTACCGAAATCGCAGCTGCTGATCTGCCAGCGGCAGTCACGGCTACTATCGCCAATGATTTTGCGGATTATTCCATCAACCCTAACGATGTAGAGCGTTTTGATTATCCAGATGGAACGGTAGAGTATGAAGTGGAATTGATCCACAATATGACGGGTGAGGACGACGATGCCATTTTCGCCGCAGACGGCACCTTGATTTGCCTTGACCAAAGTGGTGATGACGACGATGACTCAGAAGATGATGATGACGGCGACGACGATGGTGACGATGATGATGGAAATGACGACGATGGTGATGATGACAATAACGTTGATCTACCCCAAGAAGTACGTGATTTCATTATGAACAACTATTCTGGTTATGTGGTGACCAGCGCTGAGACGGAAGATATCTGTGATGATGTCTTGATGTACGAGGTAGAATTAGAGGATGGTCCTGGTCCTGATATCGAACTGTATTTTGACCTGGACTGGGTACTTCAATTTACCCAAACGGAAATAAGCTCGAATGAACTTCCTGATGCGATTCAGAACACAATCACTATGAACTACCCCGACTTCACCATCGACGAAGACAAAGTGGAACGTCAGGAATGGGCAAATGGTGACCTTCGCTTTGCTGTGGAGTTAGAATCCAGTGAGGATGATCTAGAGATTATTTTCAACGAGGATGGCTCCCTGTTCTGTCTGGACGATTAAGGAAAGGCAAAATCCTAAAGACAGACGGAGGAGAGGTGCTGCACAATGGTTGTGGTGCCTCTCCGTTTCTTATTGGCTACAGGGCGGATGCTCTACTCGACAATCTGCAGTTTGGCAAACTTTAGCATGATCTTCTTATCCGGATTAGGTACACTCTTGAAGTGAATTTGCGCCACTCCATTGTCGATGTGGATTACTTTGCCTTTGCCAAACTTCAGGTGAAGGACATACATACCTGCTGCAATATCACCACTGGGACTAGGTTTAAAATCCTTAGGATCAATTACCGGCGCAGTAGGGTTAGCTTGGCGGCGTTTGAAATGACCTGTTACCCGTGCTGCAGGTGGTCCCATCGGAGCTCGTGATTGTGAGCTCACACCTCTTAGGTTTGCGGTGTTGTCTAGGTGAATGGGTGGTATTTCCGTTAGGAAGCGGCTCGGTTCGTTGTACGTCATTTTGCCGTAGCGATAGCGAGCGTTGGCATAACTTAAGGTCAGGAATTGCTCCGCGCGGGTAATGGCCACGTAGAAAAGGCGGCGCTCCTCATCTAGCCCATCCGGAGAGTCCATACTCATGAAACTCGGGAATAGCTTCTCCTCCAGACCTGATACAAAAACCGACTTGTACTCTAGCCCCTTGGCAGCGTGCACCGACATGAGCGTAACATGATCTGCCTGCTCCGGATCCTTTTCATCAAAATCGGTGAGCAGGGCGATATTCTGCAGGTAGGTTGCTAAGCTACTATCTGGCAGGGTATCAGTATCGATAGTAGTATCATCAGCAACGAAGGCCTGGATACCATTCAGGAGGGATTCGAAGTTCTCCTGCCGTCCCATACCCTCAATGGAGTTATCCTTTTTGTAGTGATCTTCCAGCTTCGACTTTTTGGCTACTAACGTTGCTATTTCGTATGCGTTGGCACTATCCAGGCGTTTACGTGCACTCTCAATAATGTCGATGAAGCCATCCAGGTTACTACGAGTGCGTCCACTTGCCGGAAACTGTATTACTGCATCGTACATGCTTATATCCTGACGGATAGCCAGCTCTGTGATTTTACTAACGGTGGTATTTCCAATACCCCTCTTCGGGAAGTTGATGATTCGCCGTAGGGCTTCTTCGTCCTGTGGATTAACCACCACGCGCAGATAGGCAATCAGGTCTTTTACTTCCTTACGTTGGTAGAACGATAATCCACCAAATACCCGATAACCAATGTTGTACCGGCGCAAGTATTCTTCAAATACCCGGCTCTGGGCATTGGTACGATACAGGATGGCGATTTCCTTGTTGGCCAGGTGGTAGCGATTCTTCTGCTCCAGGATGGTATCCGCAATGCGTTTACCTTCCTCATTGTCGGTCATGGCTTTGATGACCTTAATCTTCTGACCATCACCCTTATCCGACCAGATCTTCTTCTGTATCTGGCGACTATTATTAGTGATGACCTCATTAGCTGCCTGAACGATATGCTCCGTAGAACGGTAATTCTGTTCCAGTTTGAAGACCTGAATATTGAACTTCTGGAAATCGTTCTCGAAGTCGAGGATATTTTGGATAGTGGCGCCTCGGAAGGCATAGATCGACTGTGCATCATCACCTACCACACAAATGTTTCGTGGGCTGCCATCATATTGTACCAGCTTCCGAACGATGGAGTACTGCAAATGGTTGGTGTCCTGAAACTCATCCACCAACAGGTAGCGAAAACGATCGCGGTATTTCTTCAGCACGTCCGGATGCGCCTGTAGTAATTCGTAGAGGCGGTAGAGCAGGTCATCAAAGTCCATTGCTCCTGCCTTCTTGCAACGTGCGGTATAAGCCGCATATAGCTTATGCATAGCTGGCATGCGCGACATGCGATCCTGATTCATCAACTCCTCATTCTGCTGATACAGTTTAGGCGTGATGAGGTTACTCTTAGCAGAAGAGATGCGCTGACGCACACTATTCACACTATAGTTGTCCTTATTCAGGTTCATCTCCTTGATCAGTACCCCAATCAAGCTCTTGCTATCGTCGGTATCGTAGATCGTGAAGTTGCTAGGATACCCGATATGCTCCGCTTCTACCCGCAGGATCCTGGCAAACAAGGAGTGGAAAGTACCAGCCCAGACGCGGTTAGCTCTCGGGCCCACTACTTTTTCAATCCGCTCCTTCATCTCCCGGGCAGCCTTATTGGTAAAGGTTAGTGCCAAAATCTCCCAGGGTGCTACGCCCTGTTCAATGAGGTACGCTATGCGGTAGGTCAATACACGGGTTTTACCAGAACCAGGGCCGGCAACCACTAGCACAGGACCCTCAGTGGTGGTCACTGCCGCGCGTTGTACATCATTAAGCTGACTGAGGTATGTACTGGAAGAAGAAGGGATCAAAGCGGATAAATTTTGCTGCAAGATACGGTATCAGTAGGGAAAGAGCGATTTTGAAAAAGCATTTATTTGTTGATAGTGTAATGTTTTTTCATTTTTTTGTGTTTTGGGCTGCTATAAAGCTATTGGTTCGGTTAAGGATGGTAGAAACGGCGGTAACTTAAGACAAAATAAACCTCCGTAGAGTGGACTTAAGGTCGCGTTGATTCACGTTGGTGAACATAAAGCTGCCGACCGTTTTTAGAAAATGGATTTACTCGGAATAGAGGGTGCGTCCTACTGTATTGCACTTCTTTTGTCGGCTCGCTTACCATCTAGCCCCCACCCACTGCATCTCAGCACCTATTCGCCAAAGCTACCCACATGGGTGGTTGTGTGACATTCAATTTACATCTACCTTGGCCGCTAAATAAGGACGGGCACCGGATAGTATCCAGCTCAGAGAGCTTTAAACACATCCAACACCTGCAACCCGTTAACGCCGATACTCGTCCTTTATATGTGAGCTTTGCCCTTTTTATGGGGGTGCAGCCAGTTTTAGTTAGTCAACACTAGGAAGTTAAAGACTAATTTAATTGTATCCCCTGTTTCGGCAAGGGCTACATCACCCGACAAACAGTTTAAATGATATCCGTAGCGGTTGTTACGGCCAGTCGTTCTTTGCGGCTAGCGTGGCAGACGACTGTGGACAAGATGCCCAATGCGCGATGCACGGGGGTCTTTGCCGCGGTTAATGCCTTGCCCAAAGGAAGCGACGGTCCACCTATTGATGTTGTACTCTTAGGCCTGGGGGCTCGCGATCGTGCGACCCGCACACTGGAATTAGTCCAGGAGGCTGCACCAGGAGCGCGAGTTCTTGTCCTTGCAGCCCAGCTCTCCGATGAGCAACTCTTCTCCGCCCTACGAACAGGAGCAGGAGGTTTTCTTTCTCAGAATATTTTCCCACAAGCTTTACAGCAAGCAATTATGCAGCTTCATAGCGGCGAAACACCGCTTACTAAGGAGGTTGCTCAACGCATTATGAATTCGTTCAAGGCCCAGCGCCGGAGTGATAACCTCTCCGAGCGCGAGCAAGAGGTCTACCGGCTATTGTGTGAAGGGAAAAACTATCGTGAGATTGCAGACGAGCTCTTCGTGAGTCAGAATACAGTACGTTTTCACTTAAAGAATATATATAAAAAGCTGGGGGTGAAATCCCGGCACGAAGCCATGGCCCGTGCATATGAGGCCGGTGGCTACTAGTACCAACACGCCAGTTGGTACGCCTTATGGATTTTGGAACTATTGAGCGTTTTTTCATACTAGTCTTGGTGCCGGGCGGTCGAGCCCGGCAACTTTTACTCCAATTCTTTGTGCGCTCTACGCCTATACCAATAACACAAGATTGATGTAAGAACTCTGCTGCTTAGCAGACTACTGCCCTTTGGCTTTTGGCCAAAGGGAGAATAGATAATTATTGCTTATTAAACTCACTTTTATGAAACGAATTTTGTTACTCTTCTGCCTGTTTATCAGTGCTTTGGCAGTGGCTCAGGCACAACGCACCGTCACTGGTGTGGTGACAGAGGCCGACGGCACCCCAATGATTGGTGCAAGCGTACTGGTAAAGGGGACCACCACCGGAACGGTGACGGATCTAGACGGCTCTTATGAAATCGCTGTACCTGCTGATGCCACAGCATTAATTTACAGCTACACTGGTTTTACACCACGCGAAGTTCCACTTGGCGCTAATAGCGTTATGGATGTGGTATTAGATGAAGGTGTTACCCTGGAAACAGCGGTAGTAACCGCCCTGGGTATTGAGCGTGATCGCAAGGCCCTCACCTACGCGGTAGAAGAAGTCGGCGGTGATGCCCTGGCTCAAAACCGAGAAACCAATATTGTAAATGCTATTGGAGGCCGGGTCTCTGGTGTACAGACTACCTCCTCTGGTGGACAGGCTGGTTCTTCAGCTCGTATCATCATTCGTGGTAACTCTTCTTTCCTCGGAAATAACCAACCGTTGTTTGTAATCGACGGTGTACCTGTGGATAACAGCCAGATTTTTGGCGGAGGCCAAAACAACACTAACGGTACCGGTAATGGCGACTCTCCTTTATTCTTCGGTGGTACTACCAACCGTGCGGTAGATATCGACCCGAACAATATTGAGAACATGAGCATCCTGAAGGGTGCAGCAGCGACTGCTCTGTACGGTTCTCGTGCAGCAAATGGTGTAGTACTGATCACTACAAAGAATGGCCGTCAGGGTACTAAGCCACGCATCACCTTCAGTACCAACTATGGTTTTAGCGAAGCTCGTCTGCCAGAACTACAGACACGCTATGCTCAGGGTCTAAACGGAGCCTACCGTAACGGTGCTGATCCTGCTCAGCGTATTTCTACCAGTTGGGGGCCAGCGATCGATACCTTGCGTGTAGACGCTGATGGCAACCTGGATCCAAACGGTAGCCTGGCACAGACCTACAACAACGCGGAAGAGTTCTTCCGTCAGGGTTCTAACTTGGACAATTCACTCTCTGTCTCTGGTGCAAACGAAACCAGCGACTACTACTTGTCTTATTCAAATCGCATTGAAGAAGGTATCGTACGCAACAACGATATGGACCGCCACAGCTTGTTGGCTAAGTTTAATACGCAGTTGAGCGATCGCCTTCAAATTGGAGCTGGTATTACTTATACGAATACCGATATCACTACCGTAACAGAAGGTAATGGACGCCAATCATATATGTGGACGGTATACGCAGCTCCGATCACCTACAACCTTCAGGGTGAAAACCCACAGGATTATCTCAACGACGATGGAACGCAGCGTTTGTATCGTACCAACCGCAACAACCCGTACTTCACGGTAGATAACAACAAGTTGACGAGTAACGTGAACCGTTTCTTGCCGAACTTCAGCTTGAGCTACAAGATTGCCGAAGGCTTGATGTTGAACAACCGTTTTGGTGCGGATGTGTACTTCGATCGCCGCCTCTATCGTGAGGTGATTGGTACCATCGGTACTTTCCCAACGGGCCGTATCTATGAGGACAACATCAACAACCGCCAGTTCAACAATGATATTACGCTGACGTATACCAAGCAGCTGGATAACATCGCGTTGGACTTCTTGGTAGGTAATCAGATTAACGACCGTGCTACGGACCGTATCTTCACCCAAGGTGTGAATCTGGCGGTGCCTGACTTCTTCGACTTGTCGAATGCAGCTACCATTACTACTAACCAGAACAACACGCAGCGCCGTCTGATTGGAGCTTATGCTTCGGCTACCATCGGCTACAAGAGCTTCTTGTACTTGACGCTGACTGGTCGTAATGACTGGTCGAGCACATTGCCGAAAGACAGTCGCAGCTACTTCTACCCAAGTGTATCTGGTAGCTTTGTCTTGACGGATGCGTTTAGTTCATTGCAGAACAGCAGCGTATTGTCATTCTTGAAGGTACGTGCCGGTTATGCTCAGGTTGGTAATGATGCACCAGTGTATGCGACACAAACCGACTTGTACACGCAGTCTAACGTTGGTGATGGTCAGCGAGGTAGTATCCTGTTCCCATTCAATGGTACTAATGGTTTCACAATTAGTAATGTAATCGGTAACCCTGGCTTGAAGCCAGAACGTACGGAGGAACTTGAATTCGGTGTGGAAGCTTACTTCTTCAATAGCCGGATCCACCTTGAGGGTACTTACTACGATCGTACTACGAATGATCAGATTTTCCAGGCGCCAGTAGCGGGTTCTTCCGGTGCGGTTTCTCGCCTTGTAAATGCTGGTTCTATGCAGAACGAAGGTGTTGAGTTCTTGCTAGAAGTAACACCGATTAAGACACGCAACTTCCAGTGGGATATTGGTGGTACGTTCACCAAGAACACTAGTCGCGTTAAAGCACTCACCGACGGGGTCGACAATATCCGCTTGGGTGGTTTCACCAACCCAGGTATCTATATCGTACGTAACGAAGGTTATGGTGTGATTTGGGGCTCTCAATACGAGCGCAATGATCAAGGTCAGGTACTCATCGACGGAGATCCTAACTCCGGTACTTATGGTTTGCCACTACGTGCAGCTCCAAGCCTGGGCGTAATTGGTAATACACAACCTGATTGGTTCGCGGGTATCCGTTCTACGGTAACCTTTGGTAACGACAAGTTGGGTGAATTCACCCTGTTTGGCTTGTTGGATATTCGCCAGGGCGGAGATATCCTGAACCTGGATAACTTCTACCTCAACTTCTACGGTGTTACGAAGCAAACGGAAGATCGTACGGGTGAGAACACCTTCGTATACCCTAACGGTGTATTGCCTGACGGTACTGCTAATAACATTGAAGTACCATACGATGAGGCGTACTGGCGGATCAACTTCGGTCGTGCGATGGAAGACCTCGTAGAGGACGGCAGTTTTGTACGTCTACGTGAGGTGACTCTAGCGTATGCCTTGCCACGATCTGTGCTTGCTAATACAGTATTCGAAGACGTGAGTGTTGCGCTTACTGGTCGTAACCTGTACTTGAATGCACCAAACTTTACGGGTTCTGATCCAGAGTCTAGCTTGTACGGGTCTGCCAACGGTCAAGGTTTCTACAATTTCATTACCCCTGGCACAGTAGGGTACAACTTCTCCTTGAACGTAACATTCTAAAGCTAAATGACTGATGAAGCTTGAGTAAATAAGGTTCGAATAATTAGATCGACAGTTGTCCAAAAACAGACCACGGAGCGCCCAAAGGAAGCGACACAGGAAGTTTTTGGGCAACTAAAATGGCGAATCTAATTTTTGAACAATGCTAAACCGCGCGAATCGGTGAGCAAGGATTGATGCTTGCTCAAGTTTCATCCTCAATCAAAATATAACTATATGCGAAATCTAACCTATTTATTCATCCTGGCTTTGGGGCTTGGCCTGTTTGCCTGTGATGATTATCTGGATATAAATACCAATCCAAACCAACCAGAAAGCCCTGGTGATTTGGATCTGCTTCTAGCTGACATGACTGCTACTACCGCCTACAACCTAGTGGGTGGCGGTAACTGGTCGCGCTACGGAGCACAATGGATGCAGTACATTGCTAACAATGCTGCACCACCAAACAACGATACATACCGGATCAATACTTCCGATTGTAACAACGAATGGGCATTCTACTCTTATGCCGGGGTCTTGATCAACGCTAAGAAGTCGATTGAACTTGGAGAAGAGCTAGGGCAGGAGCACCACGTAGGTGTGGCTAAGGTATTGATGGCACACAACTACGCTTTGCTTGCTGATTTCTGGGGAGATGTTCCGTTCTCTGACGCCCTACAGCGTGAGAATAACGGACGCCCAATATTTGATCAGCAGCAGTTGGTTTATGATGGCATTCAGGATCTATTGGATGAAGGTATCGCGTCACTAGAGAAAGAGTCGCCGATCAGTATTGGTGGGGGTGACCTATTGCTTGGCGGTGATGTATCCGCTTGGGTACGTTTTGCCTACGCTTTGAAAGCACGCTACTATATGCGCCTGACGAATGCACCAGGTCAGGATGCTCAGAATTTGTCGACTTTGGCTTTGTCCGCTATTGAAAAGGCTATGACGAGCCAAGCGGACGAGGCCACTTTCGCCTACAGCAGTGATCCAGGGCAGGAGAATCCTTGGAACCAGTGGGTGGTTAAGTTCGCCAACACTATGCAGATGAGTAACTTCTTCGTGACGAAGCTGCAGAACTTGAATGACCCTCGCTTGCCGATCATTGCTGATACTTCCGGCACCTTTGGTGGCTACATGGGGCATGCAAATGGTGGTACACCATCTAATTTGCTTGCTGATATCTCTAATATCGGTGCCTACTACATGGATGCTGACTTGGACATTCCAATGATGACCTACGTGGAGCAGTTGTTCCTTCAAGCAGAAGCACAATGGCGTTTGGGTCAAACGACTGATGCGGAAGCAACATACGAAACAGCTATCCGCACGCATATGCAGCAGTTGTCTGGTAACGGTGAGCTGAGTACTGTAATCAGCGAGTCTGAGATAGATACCTACATCGCAGCTAACCCACTTACAGGGCTAGGTGATTTGATCAACCAAAAATACATTGCTGGTTTCTTGTTTAGCTCATTTGAAAGCTACAACGATTACCGTCGTACGGGCTTCCCGGATGATATTCAGCCTGCGCTGAACGGTGATGTTCCAAACATTCCAACCCGTATGATCTATACCGATACGGAGATCAATAACAATGGTGCAAATGTACCTGCGGGAATCACACTAGAGTCGAAAGTCTGGTGGGATGGTGATTAGTCGAACGGACTAATCTGTTTGTATGAAGTACTTGGCATTGTAACCAATTAGTCGGTAACATAGTCCAAGTAAGTTAGATAAAGAATTGGGCGCGAAATGCGCTATGGAGCAGTCAGGAATTAGTTTTTGACGAGTTCTAAAGGAGTATGTTTTTGCCATCATGAAATGGCATATGGTGAATAGGATGTCGCCCCGCATTGCGGGGCGACCTTTTTTTTGAAAGTCTATATCAGTGCAAGTTATTTTGGTCCGCAAGTAGCATTCTTGCTAGCGCTTCAGTTCGGCCTCTTCGAGGATGTAGTAGAATTGGTTAGGATCATCATAGTTGAGCTTCATGCGCCCTGAGAAAGTTTCGTAGTCGTCGGTACGTAACCGCCGGTTGGGTTTCACGAATGAGACGGTCATCACCGAAGCTGGGCTGGCCTTGCCACAGAAGAAGCAGGCCGCGTATGGGTTTTGAGAGAGCGCGATTTCTGAGCCATCATCTACTACTGGAATCACGTATCCAGTAATCTCTACCAGTTTGCCATCAAGTTCTTCCAACGCCTTAGTGAAGACAGGTGAATAGAGCTCCATACCCATCTCCTCAAAGTACTCGGAGCGATACTCAATGTTGACTAATGTTTCCCAGGTCAAAACTATCGGTGGTGCATTGCTAATAATGCGCTCCGCTTTCTCCTTAGGTAGATCTGTTTCTGGGTTGAACGGACGAACTGCAAAAAAGTCATAGGATAATTCATTCCAAGCAAACACGGAGTCAGGGTACTCAGGCGCAACAACTGGAGGAGCTGCTTGTACAGTTTCCTCTACGACCTTTTCAACAACTTGCAAATTCCCCAGGGAGTCTGCTGTGTAATCGTAGGGTGTAGGTTCGGTAGTGCCGTTAGAATAAAGTGCTTTGATGCAGAGTGTGACTGCAATAGCTAGTAGCACGATTACCGGATACTTTAGTTTGGTCATAACGGTGATTCTTTGATGAAAGCGGCACTACCGAGGTAGATACAACAATCGCTTACTTGGTTTTTTGAGGTACTCCATCTGTAATTCAGGAGCAAAGATATTGCATAATGGGGTCTGTGATGTACAAGCTGGGAGCTAATTGGCGTAGGTGTCTTTGTACATCTTTCGGGAAAATTACTACAAAAATGCAATATTGTTGCAACTATAAGGAAGAATGTTCTATATTGCAACAATATTGCATTTATGAAATCTGAGTTTCGCAACCGCACCGCGATGTCCGGATCATCCGGTGCGGTTATGCAATAGCAAAATTCGATAGATTTTTATTGTACTTTTTTATACCAGATTTAGAAGGCTCCCATTGTAAAGTGGGAGCCTTTTTAGTTTCTACTTGTCAAATCAGGTATTGACTACTATTGAAAAGCTTTGTTGCGAGAGAGAATAAACATTGCAACAGCGAATATCAAGGTGCTACAAAACATTAGGAGTTGCGAGACATTTTCGACCTCCTGGTCACTGGTGAAATAGGAGTAGCCGAAGAAAATGGCAAGTACAATAAAGAAGGAGCAAAAAATTAAGAAGAGCGTCGATTTTTTCATCTGTTTAAATTTTTTCTGCAGCTACGCCAAAATGCAGAAAAAATTCTGCACATAGGTAAACGCTGCGCTCTCACATAATTTTATTTAATCATTCCTGAGTATAATGTTATGACTAAATAAAATTATGTTCGTTTCATCTGTAAGTGTTTTAGAAAGAGAGAAAAAGGATTGATTGTATTTCTTATGCTGTCCAGTACTCCGTTAAAGCTTGCGCAATCCTAGGCTGGTCAAAGTCAAATTCTGGACCACCATGTTTTTGGATATACTCAAGAAGAGCGCGGACGGCTTGCCGCTGCTCAGAATTTAAGATACTGAAACGGTCTTGGTTGAAATCACTATTGCTGGTTAGGGTAAACATTAGACTTGCCGTTACATCGGCAAAGGTGGGTTCCAGTGCAATCATCAAGTAGGCCGGTAAATGAAAGCGCAGCCCCTCCGCGTCGTAGAAGGATAAGCCGCCGAGGCCATCTACCCTCTTTATCCGGTCGTCCTGCAAGAGCTTTTTCCAGTCCTGTTTCTCATCGCGTTGTCGTGCCTCCTTCCGTTGGGTTTCGCTACCATAGTTATCAATAACGACCGTTTCGTGCAGACTTACACCTTGGCCAAGGACAACATTGGCAAAGGCGGCCTCGATTAGGGCCTGTACTTTTTCTTTAGCCTCAGTAGCCATAGTTAGATGCTCGGTCCATTAGTTGTTTCAGTTGTGGTCGAAAGCGTAAGAATACTTTTTCGCCGCGGGCCAGCGCTTCTCCCACTTCTTTGCGGCCACCCCAAATTCGGCCAACTGTACTATTCGGACCAATTTTGTAAGGGTAGAAATTGCCTATTGTTTCTTCACGCACAAACTCTTCGCCCATTGCTCGGTATACCTTGTAGGTAAACAAGTCCATTGGCCAACCGATTTCGACACCGAAATCTTCGCCCGCGTCAATGAGGATTTTCTTGGGCTTCTTCGCACTGCCATCAATCACTTCCACCAAGTGAATTGCCACAGGAAATAGCTCTGATAGTGCTCGATTCCAGATGTCTGGAAATGCGTCCAAGGATTTCGTCAGTAGTCTGTTCTTTTGCTCTTGCAGAATCTGAGCTTCTGCTTCGGGGCTTGAAGGAAAAGGATATTTGTAGCCACTGAGACTCGAAGTTCGCGAAGCGGCAGCCTTAGAATCTTCTGCGAAATGCATAGATGGAGGACGGAAGAACTTATTGCCGGATGTTCGCTGAACACTCTCTACGTCTCGACTATACTTAAGCTCGCCGGTTACAATATCAGTGACTCTTAGATTTAGACGAATACCAGCTTGCAGAGAGTAGCTTGTGCGGACGAGCACTTTGTTGGAATCCAGCACGTCTCGCTGACTAAGTTCGTCGATCAGCGGTTGTAGACTCAATTGAAAGATGTACTCAGGATCTACCTCGCCCGTATTCTGTTCGGTAGAATGGTTGATTACCTCAAAGTGCCAATGCAATTCAAGGAGCTTATAGGCTGCCAATTGTAGGCGTTCTACCAGGCTTGGTGGAATATCATCCGAGAATTGCATAGGCTCTACTAGAATGGGGATTTTTTCCCGAGTAAAGGTGTCAACCTCAACCGTTTCTTGAGCTATGGCACTGGTTTGCAGTATTGATAGAGCAACGAATATGCCCAGGCACTTTACGTATGTAGGAATGCGACCGATCATAGTTTCAAAATTTCTACTTCAACTTCTTTTCCCTCTGCCAATGCTGTGCTAATAGCCCGACCACCGGAGATTACGCGGCATCGACTGAAAAACTCACCTTCTACCGCCTCGACTACTACTGTACCTACTGCTTCCCCTTGTATCCGCACGCGTAGTTCCTGGTGCAGACGAAAACCTTGACTCTCACCTCCTGCAACTAATATTCGCCTAGCTTTACTAGAACCATTTAGTACTTTAACTATGGGGATTTTGGCCCTGAAAAAATCGGTAAGTAGCAGCTGGAGTCCCTGCTCGACAAGGGTACGCTGGGCTTCCGTAGGAGCCATAAAACCTACCTTGAATGATTGTACTTGTGAAGCTACAATCTGGCGATCACTAAGGCGATGGATTGCCAAGACGAGTTCTTGTCGTCCGGGCGCTACCTGACCAGTAAGGAGGAATTCAGCACCTCTTTGATCCCATTGCTCTACCACATAGCCAGCCAGGAAATCTTCGTCTTTCTGTAGCTCTCGTTCCGCTTCTACGGCTGGTAAAGATTCGGGTACGACTACTTGAACCCGGCGATCTGCATAGAGCGCATCCATGGCCATTCCCTGAATACGCTGGCAAGCGTCTCCGTCATTCTCATAGGTTCGTCCGAGTAGGAAGTCAGATAGGGACAACCGTCGGTTGCCACAATCAAAATCCAAGACAGCCATTGGGGTCTGCCCGTTCAGGAAGTTGGGGGGTATCCCACAGCTAAAGACAAGAAAAAAAACGGCGAATGTGCGGTTGTTGATAAAAGAGAGAAACAAGGGACTGCGTGATTTTGTCGTTACTTTCTACGACCAAATATACCCAAAATCACCAGTATGAGCGCGCCGCCTAACAACCACTTGAGCATGCCTCCTCCCGCTTCGAATGATTTTTCTTGTCCCACCAAAACGAAACCGGCCCAGTAATGAGGATGAGCTGTCAGGCGATCTTGCTGATCTAAAAAGTTGATCTGTGCTTGACGTAATGCTTCTGCAGTAGGTTGCCCTTCGGCTAATTGTTCGTAGAACAGTGGCATCAGTTCTGCCGTAGCAGCATCTGAAACCGGCCACAAACTACCAATAAGCGCCCGGGCACCACCTTGTAAGAAGGCACGGCCAATGCTTAGCACTCCTTCTCCCGCCTGGTAAGGCCCCGATTGTGTCTCGCAGGCACTCAATACGACCAGCTGAAGCTGAAGCGGTAAGCTGGCGATCTGACTGGCAGTGAGTGCTCCATCTTGCAAGAATACTGCCGACTGAGACGGGTCATTTTCGTGCCGGCAAGCATGTGTCGCCAAGTGCCAAACGGTGAAGTCATTGATCGTTTCTTGCAAGGTTTGCAATTGGGCGCTAGGCCCAATAAAGGCAGTACCTTTTGCTCGTTCTACTATGGCCTGTGCTTCAACTGAACTATTGGGTAGCGCAGGCAGTGGGCTGGCGCAGGCCTCCCGCACGGCTACGGCATCTCCGCCAAAGTCTGGTGCCAGAGCAGCTACCTTTAAGGGGGCAGTAACTGTATTTTGTAGTTCGTACCAAGCTTGTACGGATGGGGCGAGCGAGAGACTATGATGATTCAGTAAATAATCTAGTTCGCTGCGGTGGTAAGAAATCGAGCTGCCCGTTGGAGCTCGTGTGATCAAAGCACTAAAGGGGATATCCCATAACGTGGCGTCAGGTAGAAGTAGCAACTTACGAGGCCGGTTTGAATGATGACGAAGTACTGGCCGTAATAGAAGACTTTCATAGAGCCATAGGGAGGATTCCGTGAACTGTTCAAACGCACGGGTTGGCTCCGCCAGAAAAGCGTCGTTACTCATTTGTGCCCGAAGCTGCTGCCAGGCATCACGCGTCTCCTTATTCCAATAAAAATGGTCTACTTGGACCTCCTTACCATCTAGGTGGAATACCACGCCTTCTTCTCCAAGCAGGAAATAACTGACGAGCAGCTGATCTTCAGCGCGCAGTTGATCTTGAATAGCAGTTAGCGAAAGCTGCTCGTTATTTCGAGGAGGCCATTGTCCTAAACCGGGTAATTGCTTTTCTACCAGTTCTCTGAGTCGTTGGGGAGTAGCGAAGAAATCACCGGACTGAGTGGCTAGCTGCCGCGCCAGCCGAAGTTGATCACTGAGTTTTGGCCAATTAAGATCATTACGATCTGCCTCATATCCCTGAAGTTGATCCGCTAGTAAAGTTGCTTTAGCTTGTTCGGCTAGGAGAAAGGCCTGTCCACGCCAGCCAGCCTGAGGTTGCAGACGGTCGAGGTGCAAGGAAATGACCAGTGCGCGATGAGCCAGCGGCGGTACTGTAGCTGCCAGAGCCAGTCGCTCCGATTCTCGGGTGCGAGCTCTGCGAAGCTGGTGGAGGAGCGTTAGGCAATGCTCCAGGCCCAGCAGGCGATCTTGTAGTTCTTCGGGGGTAGCTGAATCCGGCATCGGGCTTCGATACCGACGTAGCAATGCTTCCAGCGCCAAGCTAGGATCAATCCAATCCAGCGGGTCGGCTAGGCGGGTGGTGTCTGGTGCTCCGAGGAGCTCGAAAAAACTGCCATCCAGGACTGCTTCTTCGGACTGGAGGTAGTTGTAATCCAATAGGACACTAGCCAAGAGTCGGTCCTGCGTGTCGGAACGTGGCATACTGCGCAGACGCAGAATGAGCTGCTGCATCTTTGCCAGGGGCCTATACTGCTGTTGCGCTAACTGACTGGCTACCTGTACAATTTCTTGCGGGTTGTCGCTTTCCAGGGCTTGCTCATAGGCCTGGTCGGCTTGCTGTAGTACCTCGTATTCCGGGTAAATATCTCCTAGTATTTCGTAACCCAGAGCCTCGTTGAAACCATCGGACTGCATGATTCTATCGTACAACTCATCTGCTTGTTCTGCACTGTTGGTTTGGCCGTGTAGTGTAGAGGCGTAGAGTACAGCCAATAGGATGATCAAAGCAACGGATATCTGATAATTCGAGAGGTACTTCATTCCAATAATAGCTTCTTTAGACGCGATACGGATAGCTTATTGAGGCCATCAATGGTTTATTGCAAAACGTAGGCAAAGGTAATACCTAGGTAATATGACGGAAATAAATGTGGCTTCTATTAGAGGCCAATGATTAAGGAAGTTACTTTGAATGTATCGTTCTATTCTCTAATTCTTGGCCAGAAATCACATTCGTCTTTTCTCCGTTTCAAGGATAGGTTCATCTTTCCTTACGTTCGATTGTTTACCTTGTAAATAGTAATCTTCATCGCTATGACTAGCCCTGCAAATACCCATGCTGTTCTTCTCTTTGATGGTGTCTGCAACCTTTGCAATGGTTTCGTGCAGTTTATCCTGTTGCGAGATAAAGGTGGTTACTTCCAATTTGCCAGTTTGCAATCGGAAGAAGGGCAGAAATTACTAGAAGAGCACGGCCTGGAGCCGGACGCTTTGGACACGGTGGTACTTATCGAAGATGGTCAAGCTTTCACGCACTCTGAAGTAGCACTGCGTGTCGGGCCAAGACTAGATGGGTTCTGGTCGTGGGTACGAATTTTCCGGATCCTTCCTGCTGGTTTTCGCGACTGGGTTTACAATTGGGTAGCCCGTAACCGTTACCGCTGGTTTGGAAAGAAAGATCAGTGTATGCTCCCACGCCCAGAGTGGAAAGGACGCTTTCTTGGTTAATGCGAGAATTCCTTGATGAAAGGATTGATAAAACTATCCTGTCTGGCATAGATGGCAAATACGATTTGCTCAAACTGTCCCTTAAAGGAGCTCTCTAGCACTTCCCGAAAGTAAACGGCTATATCTTGCGGATCATTTTGGAATACGCCACATCCCCAGGCACCCAGAACAATGTTGCGATGCTGGTTTTCCAACGCAATAGCTAACACTTTACTGATCCGGCGCTTCATGATCTGCTCAATTTCGCCCATTCTTTCAGGTTCCCGATTTTTAACCACTCCTGTGTTTACTGCCGGTGCGGTGATCACAGCACAGGTGACCAGCTCTTCCAGGTTGTTGCCTTCCTCGTCTTTGATAATTGGTACAGCCGGCGAATAGATCATATGATCTGTATACACGCAGGATTTCGTAGCCCGATTCACCTCATAATAGTCTGGTGTTCGGAGCTGGCAATTGTAAAGACCTGTAGAACGGGCAATACTCTCCTCTTGGGCTTGGTTTCCCCCCAGGAATCCTCCTCCTGGATTTCGCGCTGAAGCGAAGTTGAGGCAAAGTACATCCTGCGCACCCTCGGCGACCAGTGCTCGGACGGCATTCAGCGTTGTCTCATTGATAACGGTTATTCGAGTAGCTAGCTCTTCCTGCCGGAGGTAAGCCTGTTCTTGTAGAAGTAGATCCGACTCAGCGGGAGTGTACAGTTTGGTGCCTGTTTCGGCCTGTGCTTGCGCGGAAGCAATATCAATCTTCTTACCAGACGGAGTAGTGTAATGACCGGCTTCCAGAATGGCTAGGGTATCTTCGGCTATTTTCTTTCGTTTGTCTCGATTATTCATTTTTGGGTCTATTTGTATATCTGTTGCGTAAACGCATTTACTTAGTCAATAATTCCAGAGAATGAAATAAAGTCGACTGTTAGTAATCAATCAATTTTCTAGATGCGTCTCAATTTAGACTTTCGTACCACTAAGCCTGAGCGATTACAATAAAGCAGTAATCGCATATACTCCTTCGGCGAATTTGTGGCTACTAACTTGATTTTGCGGTCTCCAAAAACGGCGGACAGCCGGTATACTGGTCCAAAAATTACACCCATATGAGGCTCACTGTAGAGGCAATCAATCTCCGAAAAAGAAATTGTTCGCTCTGGTGCATCCAGTATATCTTCGGTTTTTGATCTATGCGCCCGATCCAAGAGTTGGATCTGCCGGAGGGCAAAATCAAATTCTACCTTCTTGAGCCAGGTAACGGGGTGGTTCTTTAGCAATTGGTAAGTGGCATAGCAAACAAAGACCAGTGCTGACAGTGCTGCAGTACTCCAAAGCACTATATCCAGCATAACCCCTGAGATGATAAAGATAAAGCATAAATAACCTAGCCAGTAGACTATAAACTGGGCTAAGAGTCGAGCCCAAAGCCCAGCGGTGGGTGAGCGTAGGATTAGTGTTTCTTGAGACATAGAGCGCAATGGTGTGTAATACAACCAAAACTAAACCATTTTTTTGCTGTTGCAAAGGCAAGCATTTGTCATTCACCGCTTTAATCCATTTGTCATGAAACGAAGAACCTTCCTCCAATCTGCTGGAATGCTAGCCGGCGCTACTTTGATTCCACAGCAGGCCTGGCTAAGGCCATTGCTTTTTCCTGCCGGGCAAATGACTGCTCTGCGTGGGAATGTTAGTATCTACACAGAGCGAGGCGGAACAATCGCCTGCTTGCTTACACCTGAGCATAGCGTGGTGGTAGATACCCAATTCCCAGATCAGGCCAATAACTTGATTTCACTGCTGAAAGAACAGAATGCGAAGCCGCTGGATTTATTGATCAATACGCACCACCATGGTGATCATACTGGCGGGAATATTGCCTTCAAGGGTATGGTGACGAAACACATAGCCCACGCGAATTCCAAGACTAACCAAGAGCGAGTAGCTCGCGAACGGGAGCAAATGGACAACACCTTGCTACCAGGTACGACCTATACGGAACACCACACGGAGAAAGTGGGCGATGAGACAGTTACGCTACACTATCATGGTGCCGGACATACAAACGGCGACTCTTTGGTGCATTTTGAAGAGGCTAACATCGTTCATATGGGTGACCTGATGTTCAACCGCCGTTTGCCTTACATTGACAAAAGCTCCGGAGCGGATATCAGCAATTGGATAGATATCCTGCGCCACGCTCGCCGTCAATTTGATAAGGATACCCTATTTGTTTTTGGTCATGCAGGAGAAGGGTACGAAGTGACGGGTACCGGCGATGATCTGAAAGCAATGGCTCATTTTCTGAAGATGGCGCTACGTTACGGCAAGAAAGCCAAGAAGAGAGGAGACAGCCTGGAGGATTTGGTAGCGAAGACGACCAGCTTCCCAAGAGCACCTGAGTTTAAGGGCAATGAGCGGGGTGTTCGTCGTGTACTAAGTGCCGTGTACGCGGAGTTAGAGGAAGCCTAAATATGAATTTCCTGCTGACTTCTATAGGAGGTCAGCAGGAAACAATTGTACTTAGTTTTCTGGGGCATTCTCCAGCGCCTGTGCCGCAAGCGGGAATAACTGCACCGATAGTTGTACGGCATCTTTCCAAGCCCGAGCGGTATTTGAAAGTACTACAACCGTGAGCTTTTTATCTGGCATCATCATTATTTGACCTGATACGCCGGTTTGTTCTGCACTATGCCCTATAACGGGACCGAAGCTTGGGTTGTCTCCGTACAGAAATGCTCCCATGCCATATGGGTTGTTCTGGCCGCGATCTACATCTGGTACCTGCTGCATCATCGCCAAACTTTCCGCTGTGATTAAGCGACCATCCATTAGTGCTTGCCCAAACCTGAGTAGATCACCAACGGTGGCATATACTCCGCCTGCTGGAACGCGATTGCTGAGATTATTGGCGGTGCCGGATTTGATTTTCCCTTTTCTGTTTCGGGTAAAAAAGACAGAATAAGCAGCGTACTCTTTACCAAATTCCTCAATACCGGTGTGCTCCATCTCTGCTACGTTCCAGATATGTTCTTGCAAGTATTCACCGTAGGCTTGTCCTGAAGCAGCCTCAATGACGGCTCCCAATACCACATAACCATAGGAGGTGTAAGAATAGCCGCTACCAGGAGTGAAAAGCAGTTCTCGATCCTGAAAGATCGTAAACGCTTCTTGTAGCGTATTGTACTGCTCTTGTGTTTCGGCTTCCTTGCCGCTGGCATATGCAGGAATGCCGGAAGTATGGTGCAAAAGCATCCGGCTGGTGATTTGTGTAGCTGCCGGTTTCGGATAATTTGGAAGGTAAGTTGCTATTGGTTCGTCGAGTAGAAGAGCTCCTCGTTCCACCAACTGCAATGCAGCTACGGCAGTCATGGTTTTGGTAATAGAGGCGATACGATACACGGTTTCATCTGTACAGGGAGTGGAGCGATCTTCATCACAATGGCCGGCACTATCAATCCATCGAGTCTGGCCATCAACAGCGATTGCGGCAGTGATGCCTGCGTACTGATCGGCAGCTATGGCGTTTTGGAGTAGGTCGCTGGCTTGTGTTTGGTAGTCTTGTGCTGTACTTAGTAGTGGTAACAAAAAGAGTACTAGCAGGAACGGGGAAATAAGATTAAAGCGCATAGTAGTCAAGGTGGTTTTATGATTTAGAGAAGCTTTTTCGAATGCTTCAAAACTAGGAGCGTTCCAGGCCTGTGGCAAGTAAAATCAAGGGAAAGGGGCGAAAGTTGCCTATTTAGGGACGAATACTCCTTGGGCTTGTAGCTGCGATTTATAAGTCTTGCTTACCGGGAACTCCAAAGAGCCTAGGCTCAGGGTATTTCCGTCCTTCCATGCGCGAAAATGATCTGGATTTACCAGGTGTGAACGATGAATTTGTACCAACCCTGGCACATCGTTTTGGAGTTTCTTTAGTGTTGTGCGGAGAAGTCGTTTCTGCAATTGTTGATCTTCCAGGTAGTAGACCGTTACATAATTATTAGCAGCTGAAAGCGCGATGAGCTGATCAGCTGAAAGTTGAAGCACATCCAGCTTGTTATCACCACTTAACTGCAAGGTGGTATGACTTTCACGGGGAATAGCACTAGTCTGTGATGCTCGCCTGGCTACTAGCCAACGTGCGAAGATGAGAATCGGAACAATGAGAATTAGCGTAGAAAGAAAGATTTCAATGGCGAAGCGCTGAAATCCCCAGTCACCATTCACCCAGTCGGTGATGTAGTATCTATAGCAGGCGGGTAAGCAAGTGCCGCAAAACAGCAGAATGAAGGCCGCTTCGGCACCCCAAGTCCATTTTTTAGTCCGAGCATACCACCAGTTTTGTACGGGGATACATAGCACGTATACAACACAGAATATCAAGTCGTAACCGCCCATCAAGAACATCCGGATAGTAATGGAGAGTGTGGCTCCATCAAAAGGTCCGATAATGGCAAGGAAGAGGTATAGCCACAGTCCTAAACCTAGACCAATGAGGAGATGATCAAGATAGCTCGTACTGATATGTGGACCGTGCGTACTCAAGAGCCAATTTAGTCTTCTGTATTCGGGAATGCTGGGTTGTAAATGATGCCAATGACATTGCCCCAAGGATCGCGTACACTAGCAACCATTAGAGGGCCACCTACGTTAGTCGGTATCTCATGGGAACTGGCTCCTAAAGCCAACAGATGTTGGTAAGAAGCCTGAATGTCTTCTACACCCCAATAGCTCATAATATTATCGGCGATGGCAGTACTCTCAGATTCTTGCGGGAGCAGACCGAGCTCAAAACCTCCAATATTAAAGCCGACATAAAAGGGCTCGTCAAAGTAAGGGGGCTTTTCAAATGCTTTTTCATACCAGGATTTGGCGGCACCAAGATCAGGAACGCGATAAATGGTGGTTCGAAGGCCAAGTGCTTGCATGACGGGTGGTAATCTGTTGTGTTGGCAAAATACGAAGAGTGGGGATAATGCGGGAGATTTGGGAGAGTAGGAGAGTGGAGGTGTGGAATCTGGGGGTGAGGCAGACCGCCTTCGGCGGGCCCACCCTCTCCAAGACCGGGACATCACCTAGATCCAAACCTCGGATCTAAGCATGGGGTTCACACCTCACCTGATGACAGTTCATCAGATGAGCCAACAACAACCCTAAGTGAGCTCAGAAGCAAGGGAATGGAAACGCTGATTTGTGGGCGCTGTCTTGCCACATTGACAAGCCGCGGAACGCCCGGGAATGATATACTCTGATTAGTATGCTTTCCTTAAAAGCTCTTTTCAAATTTAGCGGCTAGTGATTCTACAAGCAAGTTTTTGACTCGAAAATGTGTGCCAGTCTCAAAAATTGACACCGACGTCACTGACGCTCACCAGCCTGGTGATCAGTTCAATACAGCTAAATTCTTTATCTTTCGTATCTCTTTTATAATCCCATGAATACACTTAATTATGCGCTTTACTCAACTATTTACACTTGTAATTCTATTTCTTCTCCTGATCACTTCTTCTACTTTTAGTCAGGATTGCGAACCCACCCTCTACGAGTTTCAAAATGAACAATATTCTGGCGATTTCCACATCGCGGCACGCCCCGGGGGCGGGTATTTCCTTGCCGGGCAATTTGATAATTCTGCTGCAGGCTCCGGTGATGATATTCACTTGATTTGCTCCGACGCCTTCGGAAACGAAGTTTGGTCTTCTACTTTTGTTTGGTCTGGTGACGAATCTGCCACCGCAGTTCGCGCATTGCCAGATGGGAGTGCGGTCATAGTCGGTACAATTGAAGATCCTGCTATCGTCAATGCGGCTAGAGAAATTCTGCTGTTAAAGGTAGACCCCGATGGCAACATGGCTTGGTATCGAACCTACGGTAATGGGGGTTCTCTAGAATACTATGGTACCGATGTCGAGCTGCTTCCCAATGGCGGCTTTGTCGTTTCGGGTTATTCCATTTGGCCTGGTTGGGGGCAGGGGCCTGGTGATGCTATTATGCTGCTGGCTGGCCCGAACGGGGAGGAGCAACTTTGGCGAACTCGTGGCTTTGAACTACCACACGAGCAGACTGATTTTCCTGAGCCCGCTCAACCGGAAATATACAACGTGACCGTTCTAGCTAATGGAGATTACCTCTTCTCTGGTATCACGTTTGCACCCTCAGATGTTTTTCCTTTCGGGGGCTATTTTACCGCCTTTCGGACCGATGCTGACCTTAATGTCCTATGGGAAGTGACAGATTTATATGGATTTTGCCTAACTCCTGCTGGCTGGGATGCTGTAGAAAGCGAATCGGGCGATCTGTTTTTTGCGGCTGATATGCGAATCTCTATTTGTTTTGATGTCAACAGTTACACGGCAATGGTCAAAGTGTCTGGTGATGGAGAAGATGTCGAGTTTTTCCCCATCGATTACACCGCGCCCAATGGAAAGAGTATACTGGCTACTAACGATGGAAATTTAGTTATAGGGAAAGGAACCAGCATCATGAAAGTCCGTACTGACGGAGTCGTACTCTGGGAGAGCCCCAATGTAGGACGCTTTGGAAGTAATGAAGGCAATGTACTTGCTCCTGGGCCCAATGGTGGTTATATGCTCTCCATACACCAATACGACGCCGTTCGCCTAGTAGAATTTGATTCCTTAGGCAACAACTGCCGCGCTCAATTAGGGGGGCAAGTTTTCTATGATCGTGATAACGATTGTGAGCAAGATCCAGACGAAATACTTCTATCAAACATCGTCGTGGACCTCAATGGCGAGGAGTTTACGAATACCAGTGCTGAAGGATTTTACAACTTTCAGACGGAGGATGCTGGTAACTTCGTAATTACGGCCAACTCACCAAGTGAGCTGTGGCAGTTGGGCTGCCCTCCTTCTGGAAACCACTCTTTGGAGGTTTTTGGTCCGGTGAGCTCTACAGAAAGCCTGGATTTCGGGTTTCAAGCGACGGAACAGTGCGTACTCCTGGATGTGGACGTAAGATTGAGTTGGGCCCGTGCCTGCACTAACCAATTCTTGTCCATCCAGTACTGCAACTTAGGTACCGTTGATATCTCTGGGGTATATGTTGTTCTGGAACTTGATTCTGATCTTTCTTTTATCGATGCTGATGTGCCTACCACAATAATCAACGATGAACTGCGTCTGCTCATTGGTGATGTTGCAATAGGGGAGTGCGGCTCCATTAAGGTGGAAGTAGCTGTTGCTTGTGATGCTGAATTGGGAACACAGACCTGTAGCACCGTTCAAATTTTCCCAGCGGCTACTTGTAGTACCGTGATGGTAGATGATACCGATGTCGATTGTCGAGAAATCCGCAATTCTTACGATCCGAATGATAAGCTGGTGGTGGCTCAGGATACCGTCGACTGTTGGAATACGGCATTGGATGAGCTAGAGTATACAATCCGTTTTCAGAATACTGGAAATGATACGGCCTTCCAGGTTGTCATCATCGACACACTGTCCGAGGATCTAGACCTCTCTACTTTTCGGCCAGGGCCAAGTACTCACAGCTATGACGTTAGAGTGTTGCATGATCGTCAAGTAATGTTCTCCTTTCCGAATATCAACCTGTTGGATAGTACCAGTAACCTCTTAGAAAGTCAAGGGTCCGTTCAATTCTCGATTCATCCATCTATTGATATTCCAGATGGTACCATTATTCAAAATCGAGCAGGAATCTACTTCGATTATAATCCACCCATCATTACACCTTATTCGGAACTGGAGCATTGCGCAGGTGTACCACTTACCTTAGTTGCAGTAGAAGTCAATGATATTTCAGATTGTGAGACTCAAAACGGGCAAATCCGGATCATTGGCTCCGGTGGTGAAGGAACTTATGAATATAGTATTGATGGTGGTGAAAGCTGGCAGCTAGATTCACTCTTTACTAATGTGTCAGCGGGTGAGTACTCCATTTTACTACGTGACGAAATGGGGACCACCATTAACTATGATGAGAATCCAGCTACGGTGGTGGAGCTAACACCTACTATCGTCAGTCTTAACCCAGTCCGGCCAAGTTCTTGTGGTGGTAATACTGGACGCATTGTAATGGAAATAGAAAGTGATGTAGCGTTCCAATACAGTATTGATGGCGGGATGACGTGGCTGTCTGGTACTACTATATTTGGTTTGGAAGCGGGTACTTACGAAGTGATGGTGGCTAACCCCTGTGGCAATGGTGAAACGCAGATGGTCGAGGTGCCTGCACTTCTTCCTCCTACTCTGATGGAGGTTAGCAGCGTTGATCCAGATTGTAACGAGATGAACGGAAGTATCACGATTACTGCTACTGGAGAACAATCGCTTCGTTTTAGTATTAATGGCGGCGAGACTTGGAGTTTCAATAATATATTCAATGGCTTAGGTATGGGGAGTTACCAACCCGTAGTAAGCTATGGCCCAACCAACTGCGAAGTACCTGCGGATGAGACCGTAGAGTTAATGGCCGGAGAACTGCTTCCAATGGATGTGGAGGTGACGACTACTGATCTCACTTCTTGTAATGAGGTCAACGGTCAAATCGCTTTTGCTGGGGGATTGTCATCCACACTGTACAGCGTTGATGGTGGAACAAGTTATCAGGCGAATGCCACCTTTGATCAACTTCCTAGTGGCACCTATAGCCTTGCCATCAGTAATGGTTGTGGGCTAGCGGATACATTAATGAGTGTAGAGCTTTTTGATGCTACACCTCCAATGATTTCTGATGTATTAAGCGGAGGCGCTGATTGCCAAGCCTCAACTGGCTTTCTGCAAGTTCTTGCGGGGACAGGCACTGGCCTTACCTACAGTATTGATGCCTGGATGACCAATCAGGAATCCTCAATGTTCACAGACTTGGCACCAGGTACCTACACAGCGCTGGTACGTGATAGTGTAGGTTGTGAGGCGGATCCATTTATGGTAGAAATCTTGGGTACCCCCCAACCAGAAATTCTCGATGTCATTACTGGTGGCGCGGAATGTCAAGAAGCAACGGGCTTTCTTCAGGTTGCTGCCGGAAGTGGTACCGCCCTCAGCTATAGTATTGATGGTTGGCTCACGAGTCAGACGTCTCCAGAGTTTACCGGGCTACCACCCAATGTCTACATGGTGCAAATGCGGGGTGATGGCACTGGCTGTGAGGCCGAGACTTATACCGTCGGCCTATTAGGTACACCAAGGCCAGAGTTTGATGACTGGAATGCAACTACCCCGGCCTGCGGTGCCGCTGATGGCTCAATTACGCTTTCAGCGATTGGAGGAGATACTTTGTCCTTTAGTATCGATGGTGGGATGACCATCCAAAATAGTGGTGAATTTATCGGACTGGCAGCAGGTAATTACAGTTTAGTCGTTTTTAATGAGGAAGGGTGTAGTTCAAATGTTTTAGGTGTTCAATTGATTGAACCTGCTCCACCGGAGATCCAAATGATAGATGTCATTCAACCAAGCTGTGAGGATACTTTAGGAGCAGTGACAATCTTGGCCAGCAGCGAAGAAGAATTGACCTACTCCATTAGTGGACCGGATGGTCCTTGGTTGTCGGATTCCATATTTATGGATTTACCAGCAGGAAGCTATGAGGTAGTAGTAGCTAACGAACAGCAGTTGTGTCAGGTGGCTTTCCCTGATAATCCAATAGTACTCGAGGAAGTAGTCTTTCCTGTAGTCGACTCTGTACAAACAGTTGATGCTACCGGTGGTTCCATTGCTGATGGCCAGGTGGAGGTTTTCGCTTCCGGGTCAGATGATTTGCAGTACAGCATTGATGGTGGAGAGACTTGGCAGGATGCCAGCACCTTTGAGAATCTGCTTCCAGGTATCTATTCGATTAGCGTAGCCTTTGGCGATCTAAGTTGTATCGTAGAGTGGGGCGAAGTGGAAGTGTCTTTTACCAATTCTATTCAAGACCTCTATTCACTTGGAATTAGCGAGTTACAACTGTTCCCGAACCCAACGATGGGCAATTCATTCCTTCAGCTGAAGTTGACTGCAAAACAGTGGGTGCAGGGACAACTGTATTCTCCAACGGGGCAATTATTGACTCAATACCAGCTATTGTATACCGATAATTACGGACAGCAGCTTGACCTTAGTGCATTACCCGCCGGCTTGTACTATTTGAAAATTCAAGTAGATGGGCAGGTGTTTTATCGAAAACTAATTAAGCAGTAAGCCTAATGAGTATGGGCCTGTACATCACAAATGTACAGGCCCATTTCAGTTCGTTGTCTTTCGACCTTTATTAGAACATATCTAGTAGTAGCTGAGCTTCTTCACTCATTTTACTCTTGTCCCACGGTGGATCAAACACCACGCGAAGGTCCACATCGTTCACGCCTTCTACGGCAATCACCTTTTCCTGTACCTCCATTGGCATAGAGTCGGCCACTGGGCACATGGGGCTGGTGAGCGTCATTTCGATATATAGTTTACCCTCATCATCTAATTCTACCTTGTAGATCAGTCCCAACTCGTAGATGTCAGCGGGGATTTCAGGGTCCATCACCGTCTTGATCGCGGCAATGATGTTAGCCATGATCGTATCCTTATCCATGCTTTTGTTCGTTTTGTGCGGCCATCGCTAAGCCGTAGAGTTTCATTTGCTTTACCATACTCCTTAGTCCGTTAGAACGGGTAGGGGAGAGGTGCTCATGTAAGCCAATCTTATCCACAAAATAGAGATCAGCATGTGCCACATCACCAGATGGTTGTCCGGAAAGTACGCGAATCAACAAGGCAATTATACCCTTAGTAATAATGGCATCACTATCAGCCGTGAAGTTAACCTTGTCTAGCTCAGATCCAGCATGTAGCCAAACCCGACTCTGGCAACCCTTAATCAGGTGTTGCTCATCCTTATACTTCTCATCAATCAGGGGTAGGTCTTTGCCTAGGCTGATGAGGTATTCGTATTTATCCATCCAATCATCAAAAAAGCCAAACTCATCGATGATCTCGTCCTGGATTTCGTTAATTGTCATGTTCGATTCAACTCTTCTGCTGCAAAAATAGCAAATCCGCTGTTTGATAGCGATGCGGTGCTGGCCCTTGCGTTTTCTGTGCCCAACACTGCCGTGCTTCTTGCATACTTAAATTAGGGTTCGCTTCGAAAAAGTCGCGCAGGTACTGATTGAATTGATTTCCTGCGGGAATCTTTGTCTTAAAACCTGGGGCCTTTTCTGCTTCTTGCAAATCCTGCCATGCAATCACTGCATCAGCTAAGGTTTTGCCCGTATTTGCTTTCATCCATTGCATGAATGAGATAGTAAAACGAAAGCTAGGGCCAATATGTTCGATGAAGAAGCGTCTAACGTTTGGTCCGTTCCGATAGCTATCCGTAATGATGGTCCCTGGATGCAAAACCTCCTTTGCCCAATTGAACTTACTCGTTCTTTTGGTGGCTTTGGGCTTCACTATTTTACCGGTGTCCATGAAGGTTGCTAGTCGCTCGCAAATCTCGGCCTTGCTACCTGTATACGGGATGTCCAATGCTTGGCAATGTGCCACGAGTTCGGCTTTCAGCCAATACCATCGCTTCAGTTCACTGCCGGTTTCGATAGACATTATGTCGGGGCGCTCTTCTTGTGGCATTTCTATGATGTCTTAAAGGATACGAGCTCACAACGGTTCTGCCCATACAATGGTTCAGACCTGCGAGCTGTGGTGCGCTAAGGTGCCTTAGGTGGTTCAATAGTAAATGGCTTTAACCGAATCCATTACTCACTAACCGGTACCCGCAATTCAATCTCGAATTCTTCAGCTACTGTAAAGGAAAACAATGGCCCTTCGATCCCATATTCTTCTCGGTTGACGTTGAACTTACCTTCAAAAAGTCCGCCATTCGTTCGCTCGGAAAAAGTGAAGGGAATACGCACTTCTTTGGTTGTGCCATGGAGTGTCAAGTCACCAGTGACAACATAGCCGGAGCTAGAGCGGGCAAAACGCTTAGAGCGGAATTTGATTAGTGGATATTTTGCTGCATCAAACCAGCTGTCGCCCTTGGCGTGCCGGTTCTTCGTGCTGTTACCGGTGTCGATGGTCTTTACGTCTACCTGGACATCCATTCGAGCGTTGCTCAGGTTCTGGGGATCAAAATCTACGGTGCCCTGCAAGCCTTTAAAAGTGCCTTCCGCACCACGCCCAGAAAAGCGAATATTGTAGTCATCACTGATGTTCCAGTTGCTCATATAATAGGGGCTAAGAGCAATAGTCAAGCTACTGGCTACTAATATTCCGATGAATGATAATACCTTTTGCATGTTGAGTTGGTTTGAGGTTTTTGCGCACTAAGCGCTATTGATTTAGGAGTTTAACAGTGACGACGGGACTACTCGTCCCATGTTGGAAAGCACATCTGCTAAAATTTGGACGGCCTAAACGAGTATGGTTTGAGGCACCAACGGGTTCTTTCGGTATTCCTAAGAAATTGGAGTCCACGGTACCATTTTCATTTTCGTCCTGAAACACTGCCACAGCATACCTTCCAACGGGAACATCCTCGAAAGTATAATTAGCCCTAGCGGAATTTGCAGTGACGGTTCCTTTACGAATGGCCTGTGCTGGATCTATCGGAAAACCATCTGCACTGGCAAATAGCATAATGACTAAAGGCCCACTAGCACTGGATTCAATGTCTTGAACCTGAACGCGTACGCTGGCGCTTTCTTGCGCATGTCCTAAATGAACATTCCCAAAGGTCAGGAGGAGTACGAAGAATAGAATTTTCATAAAATCAAAGATTGCTTTGCTAGGTAAACTATTCTCTTAACTAAATTGTTTAACCTAAAAATTAAACTATAAAGTTAGTGTAGTAGGAGCCCATCTGTAGACCTGTTTGGTAACCGCTGTAAGTCTTCGAACTAGTCTTTATAAATGCGAGGCAAATACAACCGAATCAGGTACTTATATAGTTGTTTTTATAAGGGGGATCGCCTTCTCAGGTCATCCTCCTTACGACAAGACCAATTTGAAAAACGCAAAAGACCACGATCATGAAATCCACCTCAAACGTCAGGTCTGATAGTTCACCAGACCTATTCAAACATCCGTTTCTCAACAAACTTACTCGTACTCACATTGCTTTTCCGGTTGCTATTTTCTTTCTGTACGCCGGAGGCTTATTGTACTACACGGTAGCACAGGTACACTTGCCGGTAGCAACTATTGTTGGCTTGTTTTTCTCGGGGCTACTGCTCTTTACTTTCGCCGAATACGTTGTTCACCGTTGGGTATACCATCCACCGGAGGGTGCCTCACAGGGCTTTGTTGATTTTACCTACAAAGTCCATGGTATTCATCACGATTACCCCAAGGACAAGCAACGTCTGGCCATGCCACCTTGGCTTTCGCTGATAGTGGCCACCGTTCTGCTATTGATATTCGAATTTTTACTGGGGCGCTATGGATTTAGCTTACTGGCCGGCTTCTTGGCCGGATACGCGTCCTATTTATTGGTGCATTACATCGTGCACATTTTTCCGATGCCCAAGAATTTCTTCCGAGCGCTTTGGATCAATCATGCGATCCATCATTACTCCACGGACGAGATCTTATTCGGGGTGTCAAGTCCACTCTGGGATTACGTCTTCAGAACCTTGCCGGAGAAGGATTGGAAACAAGAAATAAGTGTTAAAAGAAACAGAGTTTAGTTTGTCAACCAACGCAGTGGCCGTTTTGAGCGTCTTTCGGATGCATTACAGATCAGAAGGACATCAAGGCGGACCACTGCCTTTTTAAAAAAGGACGATTATCGACTAGATACTTACCTATTTCAACGCCAAATCATTAATCATCCGCCGGCACTAGTCGGTCAGTCCTTCATTGTATGCAACCCGAGCTCCAAATGATCATTTCTGTCCTGACAGCAGGGCAGCCTGAAGAAGTCAATGAAACCTATTTGCGCCGTAAGCTAGGCTTAAGCCCAGCTGAATTTCGAGAGCAGTACCTGTCTTACAGTCAATTGCTGAAAGCCTGTACACACTATTGCGTCTATCTACTGCAAACGGAACTCGAAATCATCTGGCAACTATCCGTTAATGCCATCCAGAAATTGTACTACAGCCTTGTGGTACTCCAGCGCCCGGAAAACCAAAAACGCAGAGCCTATCTGCGGTTGGTCGATGAGCAGTATCCTTTGCTTACCGCTGAGGTGCGGCCAGTTATCTCCTCCAATATTCAAACTCACTTTCAACAGCTACTACTCAAGGGCAAAGCAGAAGGACTAATTCTGCCTGACATCAAAGTACCTGTGACCGCCAATCGGCTTTGGTACCTCAATGGGGTTGCACTACAGCACAGTATGCAAGCACAAGAGCGCCAATACTGGTTGGAAGAAGTGGTCCATGTACTTTGGCCCTTAGTAGGACAACTCTTTACGCCTGCTGGCCATGATGCAATGGAAGTTTCGCTAGCGACGCACCCGCAAACTCTCAATCAGTACAGCAAGTAGGATAATTCCGCCACCAACGTAGGTAGACCAGCCCGGGTACTCCCGCAAAAAGAGTGCACCCAGGGCGATACCATAAATGGGCTGCACGCAACTCATAATACTAGCGGTAGTGATGGAAAAATGCCGGAAGCTACCCAGGAATAGGGTATGTCCCAGAGCAGTGGTGATGATAGCTAGGGCAAGAAGATAGGGCCATTGACCCGCCACATCTCCCGGGCCATACCAGTAGATAGCAGGTAGCAACACCACAAATACAGCTAGCATATGGTAAAACATAATCAAGGTGCCGCTGTACTTGCTCACCTGCCGTTTCATAAAGATATTTCTAAAGGCATAGGCTAAGGCGGAAACCAACCCCCAACCAATGGCTTGGAATTCCTGGTTGGCCACATCGATTTCGGGAACGAGAAAGTATATCCCTAATATAGTGAGCGCACCTAGTAGTAGATGCGCCCACTGAAAGCGCGTTTTCAGAATGAGGGGTTCTAGAATAGCCGTCAGCACGGGATAGGTGAATAGGGACAGCATCCCGATGGCTACACTTGATAATTGCAGGGCAATGAAATAGGTAACCCAATGAATGGCAATTAATACGCCACCCCCTAATAAAATCCAGCTGTCTTTGCTGTTCTTGGTGCGCAAAGACACACCCTGCCACTTCAGTAAGCCCACAAAAAAGAGAATGGCAAGCCCCGCCCGCCAAAGGATGACCAATACTGGAGTCATGTCAATGGCTCGCCCTAGTGGCCCAGAAGTAGCAATACAAAGCATCGCCAGATTGAGGAGTAGAATGTGGCGAATACTGCTGGATGATTGACTCATAAACGCGATTATAGTGGTAATCGCCGCAAGGTACGATGACCGCTATGGATGGATAGCAAATCGGGTAATTTTTGGTAGGCCTACCAATCTATCCGCCTCCCATCCCGAAAGAATCCACCGTTGGGACCACCGGCATTTAGTGTTGCAGCCCAGATGATCCCGCTGGCGCCTTCTGCTACCGAGCGCGTAGCGGCACTTCCGCCCATATCGGTTCTTACCCAACCGGGGCATACGGCATTGATAAGGATATCGCCTCGCACTTCAGCTGCCAACTTGATGGTCAAAACATTGAGAGCTGCCTTGGAGATAGAATAGGCAGGTGTACCTCCCCCCATACCCGTAAGCGCCCCAGCACCGCTAGATACATTGACGACCCGGCCAAAGCCATTTGATTGCATGATCGGCAGAAAGGCTTGACACATGTTCCAAGGGCCAAACAGGTTAGCTTCAATGGTCTCGTGGCATTCCACCAGATTTGCATTCAAAGCCTGATGCCAGGTGTCATAGTTAACGCCTGCATTGTTGACCAGGATGTCGAGCCTGCCATATTGATTGAGAATCCAGTTCTTGATACGCTCAACGCTTTCCGCATCAGTTACATCCAACTGGTGATAACTAAGCAAGTCCTGGTTCTGCTGAATAGAGGCCAGGGCAGCCCGCCCTTTTTCTTCATCGCGACTACTAAGGATCACCTGGTGCCCAAGGGCAGCAAGCTGACGTGCGACCTCTAGTCCGATTCCTCGATTGGCACCAGTTATCAGGGCGATTTTGGGGTTCGACATTTGATGGTTTTTATATGCTTACAAGATAGTACGGAAATAGATCAGATTACAGTTCGAAACTACATTCGCGACTGGAACTTGATCGCTCTAGATCGATGAGTGAAATTTGGTTTCGGCACGTTCTGTCCTGACTTGGACAATACCTAATCATTAGGTAATGTCTAGGTAAGATGATGACAACATTTTGTTATGATCATAAAACTGTCTTATTTTGGAAGATTTGCGCACTTTGACTGCTTCTAAATCACTTCCTTCTATCTTCCTTTTTTATCTTTGCGGCACGAAATGGAAAAATTCCGCTCTTGGAGCTGAACTTTCCAACTAAGATTTTGTCTTCTCAGTACGAGAACTTATTTAGATTTAGTCTAAATTTTAAAGCATAGCCTAGTATGAGTGATTCGATGCAGACTTTGGAACAACACACCCAAAGTGAATATAAGTACGGATTTACCAGCGACATTGAGACGGAAGTATTTCCGAAAGGCCTCAATGAAGAGGTGGTCCGCATGATTTCTGCAAAGAAGAATGAGCCTGAATTCTTGACGGAGTGGCGCCTGGAGGCTTTCCGCCATTGGCAGACGTTGAAAGAACCACGTTGGCCAAATGTGAAGTACGACCCGATCGATTATCAGGACATTAGTTACTACGCCGCACCCAAGACGAAGCCTCAATATGAGAGCCTTGATGAGGTAGATCCAGAACTAATAGCGACCTTTAATAAACTCGGTATTCCATTGGACGAGCAGAAGGTACTGGCTGGTGTAGCGGTAGATGCCGTAATTGACAGTGTATCTGTTAAGACCACTTATAAGGAGAAGTTGGCAGAGTTGGGTATTGTCTTTTGCTCATTCAGCGAAGCGGTACACGATCACCCAGAGCTTATTCGTAAGTACTTAGGTACCGTAGTGCCTTATACTGATAACTATTTCGCTGCCTTGAACTCGGCGGTATTTAGTGACGGTTCGTTTGTATACATCCCGAAGGGCGTTCGTTGCCCAATGGAATTGTCTACTTACTTCCGGATCAACACGGCTAATACAGGTCAGTTTGAGCGTACCTTGATTGTTGCTGAAGACAGCAGCTATGTAAGCTACCTCGAAGGCTGTACCGCTCCAATGCGCGATGAGAACCAGCTACATGCTGCTGTAGTAGAGTTGATCGCGCTGGATGATGCGGAGATCAAGTACTCAACTGTCCAGAACTGGTACCCTGGTGATAGCGAGGGTAAAGGTGGTATCTACAACTTCGTAACGAAGCGTGGAATCTGCCAGGGTAAGAACTCTAAAATCTGCTGGACGCAGGTAGAGACGGGTTCTGCCGTAACCTGGAAATACCCAAGCTGCGTACTGAAGGGAGATAACTCTGTCGGTGAGTTCTACTCTGTAGCGGTAACCAACAACTTCCAGCAAGCAGATACTGGCACCAAGATGATCCACATTGGTAAGAACACGCGTTCTACCATTATCTCTAAGGGTATCTCGGCGGGTCGTTCTGACAATTCTTACCGTGGATTGGTAAAGATTGGCAAGCGGGCAGAAAATGCACACAACTTCTCACAGTGTGATTCTCTACTGATGGGTGACCGTTGTGGTGCGCACACTTTCCCTTACCTGGAAATTGAGAACAATACTGCGAAAGTAGAGCACGAGGCAACAACCTCTAAGATTGGTGAAGACCAGTTGTTCTACCTACAGCAACGTGGTCTGAGTGAAGAAGACTCTATCAATATGATCGTTAACGGCTACTGCAAAGAGGTATTCAACGAACTACCTATGGAGTTTGCCGCTGAAGCTCAGAAGCTGCTGGCTATTAGCCTGGAAGGCAGCGTAGGATAATCAAAGTAATAGTCGAATAATTAATTCCCGACTTCAGTATTTTAATGAAGATATAAACGATTGATAATGAGTTTATTCAAGTTAAGATACTGAACAAAAAGAGGGGAGATAATTTTTGACGAGCACTAAATATAATACAACCTTATAAATACAGCATTCATGCTTACTATCAAGGATCTCCAAGCATCCGTAGAAGAGAAAGCCATTTTGCAAGGCCTTAGCCTGGAAGTTAAGCCAGGTGAAGTACACGCTATCATGGGCCCTAACGGCTCTGGTAAGAGTACATTGGCAAACGTCCTAGCTGGCCGCGAAGAATACGAAGTAACTGGTGGTTCAGTAGAATTCGGTGGTGAAGACCTCCTAGACATGGAAGTAGATGAGCGCGCCCACGCTGGCGTTTTCATGGCATTCCAGTACCCTGTAGAAATTCCAGGTGTGAGTAACGCTACCTTCCTGAAGAGTTCTGTAAACGCGATCCGCGAAGCTCGTGGTGAGGAAGAGCTAAAGCCAGTGGAAGTACTTAAGCTGCTACGCGAAAAGGCGAAGATGCTGGGCATCGACGAGAAGTTCTTGAAGCGTTCTTTGAACGAAGGTTTCTCTGGTGGTGAAAAGAAGCGTAACGAAATGCTTCAGATGGCACTGCTAGAGCCAAAACTGGCTGTCCTGGACGAAACCGATAGTGGTTTGGACATCGACGCACTTAAGGTTGTAGCTGATGCTGTAAACCAACTGCGTAGCGAAGATCGCGCCTTTATCGTGATCACTCACTATCAGCGCCTACTGGACTATATCGTTCCAGATTATGTGCACGTATTGCACGAAGGTCGCATCGTGAAGACCGGTGACAAGAACCTTGCGCTAGAACTAGAGGAGAAAGGTTACGATTGGATTAAGGCGGAGCAGGGCGCTACAGTATAAGCTGTAAGCAAAACAGTATCAATTTTTTGAAAAGCAACTGCCTGTAATTAACGCAGGCAGCAACAATAGACTAACATGTCGGCAAGTTTGCAGGATCAAGATACAGCAACCAAAGACTGGTTCAAGCAATTGTTCCAAACCTATCGACAAGGTTTGAACGGCCACAGCAATCATCCAATGGCGCAGTTTCGTCTGGCTGCCTATGAGCAGTTGGATGCTACGGCTTTCCCTACCCGCCGCGATGAGGACTGGAAGTACTCTGGTGCTCCGATCGCACGGATGATGGATACGCAGTTCCATAATGTAGCAGCTTCAAACTTGAACGAAGAAGGATTGGCTCCTTTCCGTATTCCTGGATTGGAGGCAGCAACTTTCGTTTTTGTAAACGGCAATCTGCAGGAGCAGTGGACAGCATTCGATCAGTTGCCAGAAGGCGTTCAAGTCATTCCCGTTGCTACCGCAATGGAAGATGAGGAGAAGCGTGCCTGGATGGAGAGCCAGGTAGGTGAAGCTGGAGGTACCGCTCAGAATACCTTCTTGCCATTGAATCGTGCCTTCGCACAAAATGGCTTTTATATAGAGGTTGCGGCTAACACCCAAGCTTCTTTCCCAATTCACTTCTTGCACTTGAGCACTGCTTCGGAGCATGCGCACAAGAGCCATCCACAGCTCTTTGTACGTAGCCGTAAAGGCAGTAACCTTTCTATCATTGAAAGCTATCAAGCTGCAGATGATGCGGGAACGTACTTTACCAACAGTGCCAACTGGATCAGCGTAGAGGGCAATGCTCACTTGCACCATTACCAGTTGCAATTGGAAGGCCTTAAAGCATTGCAGGTAAACAACACCTTGGTTCGCCAGGATCGCGATAGCGTATACAGTTCATATCGCCTGGATTTGGGTGGTAAAGTGGTACGTAACAACCTGAGCACTACCTTGCTTAACTCTAATACGGAGACGAATTACTACGGTGTATACTTCGGTAATAAGCAGCAGCATATCGATAACCAAACCTTTATCGATCACGCGGTGCCACACTGCCAGAGTAATGAGCTGTACAAAGGAATCCTCTCTGACTACGCTCGTGGCGTATTCAATGGTAAGGTAATGGTTCGCCAGGATGCACAAAAGACCAATGCCTTCCAGCAAAACAGTAGTTTGGTGCTTTCGCCAAATGCTATCATGGATGCCAAGCCGCAGCTTGAAATTTATGCAGACGACGTACGTTGTAGCCACGGTGCTACCATCGGTCAGCTGGATGAAAAGAGTGTGTTTTACCTGCGTAGCCGCGGTATTCCAGAAGCACAAGCTCGCCAATTGCTACAGCAAGCATTCATTGGCGAAGTGATTGAGGAAATGCCAAATGACGCTATTCGCGAGTGGGCCCAAGGTAAACTTGCGGAGAAGTTCAGCGCATAAGAGAGATTAGAATAGTAGGGTGGGCTAGCAGCCCAATTGATTAAGTAGAGCAACAATAACCTCATGTCCAATTCCATCATTACATCAGCCTTCGATATCGATACCATCCGGGCGGATTTCCCGCTTTTAGGTGAACAGATGCGTGGTAAGCCTATTGTTTTTCTCGATAGTGCGGCTTCTAGCCAGAAACCACAGCAGGTGCTAGATGCATTGGACTACTACTATAAGCATCAAAATGCTAATGTACACCGTGGTGTGTATGAGCTTAGCCAACAGGCTACTGATGCTTATGAACAGGGGCGTGAAAGCGCTCGCCGTTTTCTTAATGCTGCAAGTACCGAAGAAATCATCCTGGTGAAGGGTACTACCGATGGTATCAACCTGGTAGCTTCTTCCTTTGGACGAAAGTATTTACGCGAAGGCGATGAAGTGGTGATCTCAGCAATGGAACATCACTCTAATATTGTGCCTTGGCAGCTGGCTTGCGAGCAAAGTGGCGCGACCTTGAAGGTTATTCCAGTTAATGATAAGGGAGAGCTCCTCATGGATGAATATGAGAAGCTTCTTACTGATCGTACCAAGATTGTAGCACTTGTACATGTGTCTAATGCTTTGGGTACTATCAATCCGGTAGAGGAAGTGATAGCTAAGGCGCACGAAAGAGGCATTCCGGTATTACTGGACGGCGCACAGGCTACCCCTCACATGAAGGTGGATGTGCAGGCGCTGGATGTCGACTTCTATACCTTCTCTGGCCACAAGGTATTTGGCCCTACCGGAATAGGAATTCTCTATGGTAAGAAGAAGTGGTTGGAAGATCTGCCTCCTTACCAGGGTGGTGGTGAGATGATTGCGACTGTTACTTTCGAGAAAACGACTTACAACGAGCTGCCTCATAAATTTGAGGCGGGTACGCCTGATATTTCTGGTGCTGTAGGGCTGGGCGTTGCCCTGGACTATATCGAAAAGATTGGCCAGGACAATATCGCAGCTCACGAAAATGCACTATTGCAATCAGCTACTGAGCAGCTGCTGGCTATCGATGGCCTGCGGATCATTGGTACTGCTGATAACAAAGCTAGCGTGATCAGCTTCCTGATTGATGGCGCACACCCATATGATGTGGGAACCATCCTGGATAAGCTTGGTATAGCCGTTCGTACCGGACACCACTGTACACAGCCATTGATGGATCGTTTTGGTATCCCAGGTACCGTACGGGCATCCTTTGCGGCTTATAACAATGAAGACGATGTAGAGCAGCTCATAGCTGGCGTACAACGTGCAGCGCGGATGCTACTGTAGCAGATTCATACTAGTTCTCAGGTGTAAAACATGAGTCATCCCGAATTTTAGGGAAATGG